>ENA-OSET01000016-OSET01000016.1-sediment-metagenome-genome-assembly--contig:-NODE-16-length-206222-cov-6.490247_pt1 | contig 206222 bp, 146 predicted proteins | sample MGYA00237882_ERZ534229 | MGnify/ENA primary metagenome ERZ534229 (study PRJEB26408, sample SAMN06266212) | sediment metagenome | isolation source: Hudson Canyon methane seep mesocosm | place... | reverse complement strand
GGAATGCATAGAAAAAATAAAAGAAACGTTGGAACCTCTAACCCAGGAGTAGATAATAATAGAAATTACGATTATATTAACGGAGTAGGAAATAGTATTTGGGGAACCACAGGCGTTTCTTCTGATCCAAATAACGATACGTATCCAGGAACAGGCCCTTTTACAGAACCTGAAAACCAAGCGATAAAATGGTTTGTCGAAAATCACAATATAAAATTAGCTCTTAATAATCACACCTCAGGAGACTTGCTTTTGTACCCTTATGGATATGACAATAATCAACTAACTCCAGACAATAGCACTTATGTTGAAATATCTAGTATAATGGTGGCCGAGAATGGATTCAATAATATGATTAGCGCAGGGTTATATCCAGCAGCAGGAGATTCCGATGACTTCATGTATGGTGAAACAAGCACACATGATAAAATATTTGCTTTTACTCCAGAGATTGGAGGAACTGGATTTTGGCCAGCTGTAAATGAAATTGATCCAATTGCTGAAGGAATGGTTTACCTAAATTTAACTGCAGCTCACCTGGTTACTAATTATGCGCAAACAAATGATTTAACAGCAGCAATAGTTCCAAATCTTTCTGGTCATTTTTATTATGATATTCAACGACTAGGTCTAGAGGACCCAGCAAATTTTACAGTTTCGATTATTCCGATTACTAGCAATATCCTTACTGTTGGATCAGCAAATACCCACAATGCAATGGCAATGTTGCAACAAGATAATGATTCTATCAGCTATACTTTAGATCCAGCAATCGCCGCTGGGGATTTATTAACTTATGTGATTTCTGTGGACAATGGGCAGTTTCTGTCAAACGACACCGTTACTAAGACGTATGGTCAATCACAGGTGGTATTTTCAGACGCTGCAAATAGTGTAACTAACTGGACAGTTTCTCAAACTTGGGGCACAACAACAAGTACTTTCTACTCTCCTTCAAGCTCTATAACCGACTCTCCTAATGGAGACTATGCAAATGGCGCAAACAAATCAATTACATTATCTTCTGGTGTTGATTTAAACAATGCCGTAGCTGCAACACTTTCTTTCTATGGAAAGTGGGAAATTGAGGCAGGCTATGATTATGTTCAGCTTGAAATCTCTACTAATGGAGGGTCTACTTGGATTCCGCAATGTGGAAATTACACTAAAGCCGGTTCCGCAAACCAAGAACAAGGAGAGCCGCTATATGATGGGTTTCAATCTACGTGGGTTAAGGAAGAAATCAATCTGAGTGATTATTTGGGTCAAACCGTAATAGCAAGATTCACTTTGGTTTCTGACAACTGGGCTAAAGAAGATGGCTTCTATTTTGATGATTTTGAAATCAATGTTGTTTACGGCCCGCAGACTATTGACGAATTAACCGAAAATGGCGTCTACATCTCCCAGAATATTCCCAATCCATCAAACGAAACAACAACAATAAATTATGTTTTACCGCAAACAAAAGGTAGCGCGTATTTGAACATTACTAATGGAATGGGTCAAATCATCGATAAAATTTTATTGAGCAATATGTCTCAAAACGTTGAATATTCTACTTCTGCTTTGTCGCAAGGGGTTTACTATTACTATATAGAAAACAATGGTCAAAGATCATTAACAAAAAAGATGATTGTTGTAAAAAGATAAATTAAATTTGCCACGAATAAGTGGGAATGAAAATACTGGTAATTAGTAATTATAGGCCTTATCATACAGCAAGGCCAGAAGCTGAAATTTTTATTGGCTTAGCTAAACTTGGTTTAGAAATAGATATCATGACTTACGGAGATGCTGCGTACTTTGAAAAGTTCAAAGTAGCTGGAATCAATGTAATCGATTTTCATCCCGAAAAAAAGATGGATAAAGGAGAAATTGCCTTTATTAGAAACCACCTTCTCCAAGGAAAGCATGATGTAATTAAATTATACAACAACCCTGCAGCTGTAAATGGCATTCAAGCTTCAAAAGGATTGCCTGTGAAAGTTGTTTTATACAGAGGTTATGCAGGAAACATTCATTGGTATGATCCTACTGCATATACCAAGTTTTTACATCGGCGTGTAGATAAGATACTTTGTAACTCACAAGGAGTAGCAGATGTAATAAATAATCAACCTTTTGTAGACAAGAGTAAAACCAAAGTTGTAAATAAAGGACATAGTTTAGAATGGTATAAAGACATTGTGCCGTTAGATGTAAAAAAAGAATTTAATCTACCCGATGACGCTTTTGTAGTTATAAATGTTGCTAACAATCGCCGAATGAAAGGAATTCCATACTTGATGAAAGCAATGAACATGCTCCCTCCTGGACTTCCAATTCATTTGTTGTTGATTGGCGGAAACATGGACACTAAGGCAAACTTGTCTCTGATTGAATCAGGCGAATACAAAAACAATGTTCATTTTGTTGGGTTTAGAGATGATGTGTTGAACATTGTCGCTGCGAGTGATGTTTTCGCATCTGCTTCCATTAAAGGAGAATCAATTACTAAATCAATTATTGAAGCAATGTCTTTAGAAGTTGCACCAATAATTACTGACATCCCTGGTAACGTGGAACTGTGTGACCATGAAGATAGTGGATTAGTGGTTAAAATGAAAAACCCAAAAGAATTGAGTAATGCTATTTTGCGCCTTTATAACGATAGAGACCTTTGTAAAAAATTGGCTACAAATGCAAAAGCGAGAATCGGATCGTTCCTGAATACTGAGCGTTCGATTAAGGAAATGAAAGAATTCTACGATGAATTAATGGCCAAATAGCTAATTGGCATGAATAGACACTTCTCATTTAGTATTCCAAGTTTTTTCCTTCTTATATTTACAAGCAGATGTCGGCAATCGTAAATAAAATTAAAGCTCCAATTGAAACAGAACTTAAACTTTTTGAAGAGAAATTTAAAGCTTCTGTAAAAACAGAAGTTGCACTGCTTGATAAAATCATGTACTACATTATCAAGCGAAAGGGTAAGCAAATGCGCCCTATGTTTGTTTTTCTTAGTGCTAAAACATTTGGCGACGTAAATGACAGTACATACACCGCCGCTTCATTAATTGAGTTGTTACATACAGCAACCTTAGTACATGATGATGTAGTTGATGATGCCAATGAAAGAAGGGGGCATTTCTCTATTAATGCTTTATGGAAAAATAAAATTGCTGTTCTTGTTGGAGATTATTTACTCTCGCAGGGGCTCCTTTTATCTGTTGAGAACAACCAGTTTCAAATGCTGAAAATTGTCTCTCAAGCAGTCCGAGACATGAGCGAAGGGGAGTTGCTTCAAATGGAAAAAGCAAGAAGACTCGATATAACGGAAGAAGTTTACTTTGATGTTATTCGTAAAAAAACAGCATCACTCATTGCTGCTTGCTGCGCAAGTGGCTGCCATTCTGTTAATTCAAATGATGAGGATGTAGAACAAATGCGACAGTTTGGGAATAACGTTGGTATCGCCTTTCAAATAAAAGATGATATTTTTGATTATGGCACTAGCGAAAATATTGGAAAACCTACAGGCATTGACATAAAAGAACAAAAAATGACTTTACCACTTATCTACACATTAAACAATGTACAGAAGAAGGTTAAAAAAAGGATAATAAACACCGTAAAAAACCACAATACAGATAAAATACGCGTGCAAGAAGTAATTGAATTAGTAATTTCTACTGGCGGCATCAAATATGCTGAAGAACAAATGCACTTTTACAAAGACAAGGCATTAACTATTCTTAAAGAATTTCCTGAAAATGATGCAAAGGCATCTTTAGAATTATTGGTCAACTACTCTATTGAAAGGGATAAATAGTTGTTAAAATATTGAACCTAAATTAACTGGCTGTTCTACATCAATTGGAAACTTTTTTCCAAAACCATATACTTTTGCTTTTATATTTCCTTTAATACGTACTTTCATTGAACCCCTTAAAAGGCTTCCTATAGATGACAATGCAGAGCCTTTCAATTCTTTTTCGCTTAATGTCAAAAATAACGGGTATACCTCTTGGTGATTTTTCTTCAGGACAATATTGTTTTTAATTTTAGTTTTGCCAATTTTTGAACCATTAACAAAAACATCTAAAGATGACTTCTTAATTTTGATATTATAATTGTTTGGGTTTTTAACCTTCATGTCAATTCTCACAGTAATATTCCCCCCAGAACGACCCTCTAGACCAATATTTTGGACTCCTTTAAATTCAACATCCTCATAATCGAAACAAGACGTTAAAAAAACGATTGAAAATAATGTGATTAACCCTATTCTTAAAAGAGCCATAACGTTTATTTATTTAATTCTGTATAGTATTTGTAAAACAACGGAATAGTTTCAATGCCTTTAAAGAAATTAAAAACTCCGTAGTGCTCATTTGGAGAGTGTATCAAATCTGAATCCAAACCAAAACCTAATAGAATAGTTTTCAATCCTAACTCTTTTTCAAACAACGCAACAATTGGAATACTACCTCCTGATCGAACAGGGATTGGTTTCTTTCCAAAACTTTTTTCCATTGCCATGCTTGCTGCCTGATATCCTGTAAAATTTGTAGGAACTACTGCAGCCTCTCCACCATGATGCGGCGTAACCTCAACCACAACGGATTCAGGAGCTATTGCTTCAAAATGTTTTTGAAAAAGTTTCGCAATCTTTTCAGAACTTTGGTTAGGGACTAAACGCATTGAAATTTTAGCATAAGCTTTAGAGGGAAGTACTGTTTTAGCTCCTTCACCTATGTATCCGCCCCACATACCATTAACATCGAGAGTTGGACGGATAGTAGCTCTTTCTAGTGTCGAATACCCCCTTTCTCCATTTGTGGCGCTTGTTTTTAAATCTAATTTATATGCTTCCTCATTAAAAGGAGCCCTTGCCATTTCCTTTCTATCTTCATCACTAACCTCTTCTACATCGTCATAGAAGCCGTCAATTGTAATATGATGGTTTTCATCGTGTAAAGATGCTATCATGTCGCACAATACATTTATAGGATTAGCTACAGCACCCCCATATAGCCCCGAATGTAAATCTCTATTTGGTCCCGTTACTTTTACCTCAACGTAGCTCATGCCCCTTAATCCAACAGTAATTGAAGGGGTGTCATTCGCAATAATTCCAGTGTCAGAAACTAGAATTATATCTGCTGCCAACAACGCTTTGTTTTCCTGGACAAATGCTTCCAAATGTTTCGACCCTATCTCTTCTTCTCCCTCAATAATAAATTTAACATTACACGGTAAGGAATCGGTTTCCATCATAGCTTCAAAAGCTTTCAAGTGCATATACATTTGACCTTTGTCATCACAAGCGCCACGTGCAAATATTGCTCCTTCAGGATGTTTTTCGGTTATCCGAATTTCTGGCTCAAAAGGCGCTGAATCCCATAGTTCGAAAGGCTCTGCTGGCTGAACATCATAATGTCCATAAACCAAAATCGTTGGTAAAGACGCATCAAAGAACTTGTCCGCATAAACAATTGGGTGACCAGCAGTATCACATATTTTCACATTTTCCGCTCCAGCAGAAATAAATTTATCTCTAATAAACTCTGCTGTTTTCTCAACATCCTTTTTATAGGCAGGATCTGCGCTAACAGATGGTATTCGTAATAAATTAAATAATTCTGATAAGTATTGTTCTTTATTTTTAGAGATGTGCTGATTCAATTGATCCATAGAGTTGGGCATAAAATTGTATCTCACAAATATAAGAGAATATAGGAGTACAAGAATAACCTTCTATTGTTTATTTATATCAGGCAACTATCCGGTTTTATTATACGTCCTTTGGGCAATTAAAGAAATCTTGATGAAACTATTTATTGCTCCTTTATTGCTTCTGCCCTTTTTGGTAACAAGTCAAATTAGCGTATCAAATACTGCTCCCTACGACAGCGAACAATACCTTGTAGAAGATATTCTATTGGGAAACGGAGTCTCTGCTTCAAATATAACTTTCTCAGGAGAACCGACACAGATTGGGTTTTTTAATGGTATTAGTTCCAATATTGGACTGGATTCGGGAGTTGTAATGTATACTGCCGATATCGCAACAATAGTTCCTGGAGGAACAGGAACCGATGACTTTTCAACTCCAGCAAGCCAAACAGATAGTGATTTAATTACAGTTGCTCAATCGGTAACAAGCAATCCCAGTGCGAATCAAATTACAGAAACACACGATTTGGCTGATTTAAACTTTGATTTCCAAGTTGTGGGTGATACCGTTGAATTTGAATTTGTTTTCGCTTCAGACGAATATCTGACTTACGTAAATACGCAATATAACGACGTCTTTTCCTTCTTTTTGAGTGGCCCTGGAATTTCAGGACCTTATTCTAGTCCAGCTGGATTTCCAAATGGAGCTGTTAATGTAGCTTTAATCCCAAATACAACAGACCCCATCACAATTAGCTCTGTACACCCTGGGTTAAACAGCCAATATTATATTGATAACCCTGCCAATACGACTGTTAGTTTAAATGGCTTTACTACGGTAGTTAAGGTTAAGTATCCCGTTGAATGTGGTGAAAATTATCACTTCAGATTTGCTATTGCTGATTGTGGAGATGGCGCATTGGCTTCTGCTGTTTTCTTGAAAGCAGGTAGCCTCGGATCAGAAGGAATTGGCGTTTCTAGTTTTGCTAATTTTGCAGGAGTCCAAGGAGGTAATATAATCGGAGAAGCTTGTGGGCAAGCCGGTTTTGTTTTTTCTTCTTCAAATGTAAACGAGGCTGACACCATTCGCTTTACAATTTCTGGAAATGCAGAAATGTATGATGATTATTTATCATTTCCTGATAGCATTATTTTACCGGTTGGCGTGGCAAGCGATACTATTTGGGTAACGATTCTCCAAGACTTTTTATTTGAAGACATAGATACTTTACAAATAACTCTTTTAGGAAATTTAGGATGTAATACGGCAACTTTATACATTCAGAGTATTGATCAATTAAATGCTGCCCTAACCGTGGATAGTATTAATATTTGCCCGCCCGAAACAGGTCAATTAGTCGCAGAAATATCTGGAGGATGGCAGCCCTATTATGTCTCGTGGAATAACAATGGAGGACTTGGAGATACAGTTTTAGTCTCACCCGATATCACTACTTTTTACAACGCCAATGTTGTAGATGCTTGCGGAAGTGTTAGAACACTAGAAACTTCTGAAGTTTGGGTTCAATGTCCTGTTGCAATAGCAAATGTGTTTACTCCAAATGGAGACGGTGTAAATGATTTGTATACTGCCGTAAACCTAGATGATTATCCTCATCCGACAATCACAATTTACAATCGATGGGGGAAAATTGTTTATTACATGGAGGACTATCAAAACGATTGGAACGGTACCCATTACAAATCTGGAGACGATTTAAAAGAAGGAGTGTATTACATTGTTGTCTCACCAAATTCTCCTAAATATGAATATACAGAACACGAGGACACGGCTATACAAAGAACTATCTCTGGTTATCTGCAATTAATGCGGTAATTAAACCAAAGCCTTTCCTGTCATCTCTTTTGGTTGCTCAACGCCCATCATTTTTAAAATGGTTGGAGCAACATCTGCTAAACTTCCATGTTCAATGTGTGTAAATCTATCATCTATCACAATACATGGCACTGGATTCATTGAATGCGCAGTATTCGGGCTTCCATCTAGGTTTAGCATATTATCGGAATTCCCGTGGTCTGCGATAATTACAAATGCATAATCATTTTCCAATCCCAATTTCACCACCTTTTCAACACAAGAGTCTACAGCTTCACATGCCTTAATAATTGCTTTAGGGACACCTGTATGGCCAACCATATCGCAATTGGCATAGTTTAAACAAATGTAATCCGCATCACCTGAAATTAATTCAGCACAGATTTTATCTGTCAACTCTAGGGCGCTCATTTCTGGTTGTAAATCATAAGTCGCCACTTTTGGGGAGTTCGCCATAATACGACTTTCACCTTCGAACGCCTCTTCACGACCACCACTAAAAAAGAAAGTAACGTGCGGGTATTTCTCGGTTTCTGCCATTCGAATTTGTTTCAGCCTGTTTTTTGACAACACCTCTCCCATTGTCATTTTAAGGTTCTCTTTATCGTAAATCACATTTACACCTTTAAACGTATTGTCATAATTCGTCATCGTAACATAATGCAAATCCAAAACATTCATTTCTTGATCTGGATAATTTTGCTGCGTCAAAGCCATAGTGATTTCACGGCAGCGATCTGTTCTAAAATTGAAACAAATTACAACATCTCCATCTTCAATTTTACCGTTTTCAATAATGCTCGGTTCAATAAATTCATCAGTAATATTGCTATTATAGCTTGATTCAACAGCTGCAACAGCTGAAGAAAATTTATTTCCCTCTCCTTTTATTAATAAATCATATGCCTTTTTAATCCTTTCCCAACGCTTATCTCTATCCATTGCATAGTAACGCCCAATTACAGATGCGATTTTTGTATTGCTTCCTTCGAGGTGGTTTTCTAATTCAGAAATATATCCCAAGCCAGATTTAGGATCACAATCTCTTCCGTCTGTAAACGCATGGATATAAGAATTCTCCACATCATTTTGCGCTAACAAATCACATAAAGCATATAAGTGTTCTTGAGAAGAGTGCACACCTCCATTGGAAACCAAACCCATTAAATGAACTTTTTTGTCTCCCTGTTTAGCCGCTTTTATAGCTTCAAGTAAGGTCTCGTTTTCAAAAAAGGATTTATCCTTAATTGCGTTGTTTATTCTAACTAAATCTTGATAAACAACTCTTCCCGCTCCAATATTTAAATGCCCAACTTCAGAGTTTCCCATTTGCCCTTCTGGCAAACCAACAGCTTCGCCATAAGTTACCAAAGTAGAACTTGGATAGCTTTTATATAAACCGTCCATAAAAGGCGTGTTCGCTAAATGAATCCCGTCGGTTTCATCACCTCTTCCTTTCCCCCAGCCATCTAGGATTAATAAAACTGTTTTTTTCATTGCGGTAATTCTATTTCAAAAATACTTCCTTGTGGTTGATTGTCTTTTGTTTTTATGATTCCCCTATGTAGTGCAACTATTTTCTGGACAATATATAATCCTACGCCTGTACCCTTTGTATCTCTTGTATTCTCATCGCCAATTCGATGAAATAAATCAAAAATTTTCTCTCGTTGATCAAAGGGAACTCCTATTCCTTGGTCTTTTATTTGGATAAAAATCGAATTTCCTAGTTGATGAGCAGACCAAACAATTTCCTCTTTATCTGTAGAATACTTAATCGCATTCTCATGTAGGTTTTGAATAACCGATGTAAAGTAAAAACGATCTATCTTAATTTCTATTTCCGAATCAATATCAAACTTTGTAGACTCAGATAAGTCCAACCCCTTTATTACAGATTCGATAAATTCTCGGCAGTTGACATTTTCTCTTTCTAAATGCAATTCGTGTTCTTCTACTTTTGAAATGAGCAAAATATTTTCAACCAGCTTCTCTAACCTTGTTTGATCTTTTATAATTTTATCTAAAATATCATCCCTTTTCTCTTTTGAAATGTCTCTGCTCAAAATTGTTTCAGCGAATAGCTTAGAAGAGGCAATAGGGGTTTTTAATTCATGTGTAACAGATAAGATAAAGTTCTTCTTTTCTTTGGCTAACTCCAATTCCTTATTAAAAGCCTTGCGTACAAAATAAACCCCAACCGCTAGAATCAAAAAGAAGACCAATGCTTCTCCAGCAATCATCATAATTTTGCGTTGGACAAAACTTTCTTCTTTCCCTACTTCTTGTGCTAATGTATAAATATGGTAAGCCCACCAGCTAAACTGCAACACGACATAACCTACTAACAAATAGAAAATTAGCAAGGACCTGTTATGTGCTTTATTTGTAGTCATTGAATTACTACAAAATTAAAGGATTTTATTAAGGAGAACTGTATTCTCCTTTTCTTTTTATAAAATGTAAACCCCTATATAATAATATTGACCACTTGCCGAACAGACACATCATTTTTTGCCACGATATAAGATTTTAACCAATAAGGGGGTAGGACTCCCACAATGCTGTATCTTCTATAAGGAAAGTGTAGCAACCTTTGGAACTTCTCTCCGTTTCATAATCAAATAAATATTCCATGAAAAATTTAAAATCCCTTTTAATTGCAGTTTTTACAATCTGTATCAGTGTTTCATATGCACAAACAAAAAATGTGTTATTCCTTGGGAATAGCTATACTGGGGTAAACAACCTTCCTTTACTTACTTACAATGTAGCATTGTCTTTAGGCGATACTATTAATTACGACTCAAATGCCCCTGGTGGTTACACCTATGAAGGCCATTCAACAAATGCAACTTCTTTGGCTAAAATTGCGCAAGGAAATTGGGATTTCGTGGTATTGCAAGAACAATCACAAAAGCCTTCTTTTCCTCCTTCGCAAGTTGCCACAGAGGTTTATCCATATGCGCAAATTTTAGTTGATTCTATTAAATCGGCCAACGCTTGCGCCGAACCATTGTTTTACATGACTTGGGGTAGAAAAAATGGAGATGCAGGTAATTGTGCCTCTTATCCTCCTCTTTGCACATATGATGGAATGCAAGGACGATTGAGAGAGAGTTATATGGAAATGTCCGTTGATAATGACTGTTCGGTTTCTCCCGTTGGGGCTGCATGGAAATACGTTAGAGATAATTATCCAACTATAGAATTATACAGTGCAGATGAAAGTCACCCCAGCATTAACGGAAGTTATTTAGCAGCTTGTGTGCATTATGCTTCAATGTTCCGGGAATCTCCTGTTGGAGCTTCTTTTATTTCTACAGTTACAGCAATTGATGCAGCAATTTTACAAGAAGCAGCAGAATTAGTAGTTTTAGACAGCTTAAGCACATGGCGAATTGGAGATAACGATGTTATTGCAAGCTTTACCTCTAATACCGTTAGTGGCAGCACTGCATTTTCTGAAAACGGAACAAACGGGACTACTTATAGCTGGGATTTAGATGACGGAAGTACAGAAACAGCTGCTTCATTTTCTTACACCTACGCAAACGATGGCACATACAACGTAGAACTTATAGCAACAAATGGCTGTGACTCTGACACCATAACCCAGCAAGTAACCATAAACACAACAGGGATCAACGAAAATCAATTAGCGTTTGAAATTCACAAATTGCAAAACAAGTATAAGCTGCTGTTTAATAATACAGCACAAAGGCACTTTCAATTATACGATTCCAAAGGCTCGCTAATTCAGAAAAACAAAAACACAAATAGTGAAATAACTATAGCCTTACCGGAGTCTGGAATGTACCTCTTACATGTTGTAGAAAGTGACAAATCAGCTGTGATTAAGCTGTTTAATCATTAAATAAAGAATCTTTTTACCTCCAAGGTTGTGAATTTGAATTTATTTCTATCTTTGCCCCCGATTAAGGTCGTCACCTTAGCTCAGTTGGTAGAGCAATGGACTGAAAATCCATGTGTCCCTGGTTCGATCCCTGGAGGTGACACAAGAAACAAAAAGGAATTACAGAAATGTAGTTCCTTTTTTTATGAATGGCAGTGTATAATGTTTACATACTTTTTAGCCCATCGTTAGCTGTTATTACAAATATTAGACACATGAACTCTGCCTCAAATTATATTGAAATAAATAAGAAATCTTGGAATAATAGAACCGACTCGCATTTAAAATCTGATTTCTATGACCTTGATGGCTTTATAGCCGGTAAATCATCACTTAATCAAATAGAATTAGAGTTACTAGGTGATATCAAAGGAAAAAAGATTTTACATCTGCAATGTCATTTTGGACAAGACACTATTTCATTGAGCAGATTAAATGCAAAAGTAACTGGGATTGATTTATCAGACAAAGCAATTAATAATGCTGTTGAACTCTCAAAAAAAATGGACAGTGACACTTCTTTTATTTGTTGTGATATTTATGATTTACCAAACCACTTAAACGAAGAATTTGACATTGTATTTACATCATACGGAACAATTGGTTGGTTACCTGACTTAGATAAATGGGCAACTATTGTGTCAAATTTCTTAAAACCTTCTGGCAAATTTGTTTTCGTTGAATTTCACCCAGTAGTCTGGATGTTTGATGACAATTTTGAGAAAATTGGATACAACTATTTCAACTCTGGTGCTATTACCGAAACAGAAAACGGAACTTATGCTGACAGGGAAGCCAAAATAAGTCAAGAATATGTAATGTGGAATCACGGCATATCTGAAGTGGTAAACAACCTCATTAAAAATGGACTTGAAATCGAATCACTCAACGAATATGACTATTCTCCATATAACTGCTTCAATCAAACAATTGAATTTGAGCCAAAGAAATTTAGAATAAAGCATTTGGAAAATAAAATCCCAATGGTATATTCAATTGTGGCAAAAAAAAACAACAGCTAACAATATCTAAAATACATAACCTAACCTACCAAACCGATTTTACGTATTTTAGATGAAACGATAAAGCAATATTACATTGGTGAAACTCAAGATTTGCCAACACGATTATTGCAGCATAATGATGGTTTATATTCTGGTAGTTTTACCAAAAGAGCAGATGATTGGATTGTTTTTCATTCGATTAAATGCGAAAGCAGAGTGCTTGCACGAAAAATAGAAGCGCATGTAAAAAACATGAAAAGTCGAAAATACTTGGAAAACTTAAAACGGTTTCCTGAAATAGAACTGAAACTGATCTCGAGATACTCATAAAGTCCCTGTGCCGATAGCTATCGGCACGATCCCTGGAGGTGACACAAGAAATAAAAAAGGAATTACAGAAATGTAGTTCCTTTTTTCATGAATGACAGGTGCAGTAAACGCTCACTGCTAGTATTATGATTTTGGCTATGATGACCTGGATGGGATTGTCTTATAATAAATAAACACCGAAACTGATGCTTGTCTTTCGTTATTAGATAGTCACGATCCGTGTTTATGTGTAAGGAATCAGTAAGCATTAAAAAGCCACGCGTTAAAGTGTCTCTAAACTGAATACACAAATTAAACAAAGTAGGTTTGAAAAGGCTTTTTGTTTTAATTCCATCCTCTTTTTACTTTTAAAGCCCATGAGGATGTTCACAACCACCTGTTAATAAAGCCTGAGGTAGTTATGGTGTTTTTAATGTATAATATGTATATTAGGAGATAATAAATTAATTTAGAAACTAAAAACTATAAGTTATGGAAGGTTATTGTGTAAAATGCAAAGCAAAGAAAGAAATAAAAGATGGTGCAGAAGTGACAATGAAAAATGGAAGAAAAGCAATGAAAGGGAAATGCCCAACTTGTGGTACTGGGATGTTTAGAATACTTGGGAAGGCAAAATAGGTTCAAAGTTCCTTCACAATTAAACTTAGCTCTATAACTATAATGTTCAGGGCTTTTGCATTGGTTATATCTATGAAGTCAAGTAGTTCGTCTATTGGAGGTAATGTCATTTAGTGTCGTTGTTTTAACGTTCTTGAATGGATTGGTTATAAATGGCTTGTCAAATTAAAAATGCAAATGAGAATATAAGACGACACAACCAAAAGCCAATTTAAAAATACGGACTTTTTTATGTCTTATTTTTTTCTATTCCAAAAAAAACTCCTGAATTCTCGTCTAAAACGAGTGCCTTCTACTTCTCTCAGGATAACAAATCAATCTTGTTTCTCAAAGTAACTATATATATTCCCCACTTCGATCGAAATGACAAATAGGGAGAGCTTTAAAACAGTCTCTCGTTATTTCTTTTTTCTTAGCAAAACCGTTACTTTTGATGTCAATTAATTATCAAAAGAACTCATGAAAATTTCTTTCAACTGGTTAAAAGAATATATTAGCACAGATCTTGACGCTGAAACTGTATCTGAAATATTGACTGATATAGGTTTAGAGGTTGAAAAAGTGGAAACTATAGAGTCCATCCCTGGCGGATTAAAGGGCTTAATAATCGGCCACGTTTTAACGAAAGAAAAACACCCTGATGCAGATCGATTGAATATTACTACTGTTGATGTTGGAGAAGATGCTCCACAACAAATTGTATGTGGAGCGCCAAATGTCGAGATAGGTCAAAAAGTAGTTGTTGCACTGCCCGGAACAACAATTCACCCAACTGATGGAGAAGCTTTTAAAATTAAAAAGGCTAAAATCAGAGGAGTTGAATCTTTTGGAATGATTTGCGCTGAAAATGAAATTGGCCTAGGACCAGGGCATGATGGAATCATGATTTTGAAAAAAGACGCTCCAGTTGGTCTGGATGCAAGCACGTTCTTTAAAGTACAAAACGAAACCGTTATAGAAATTGGATTAACCCCAAATCGTGCTGACGCAATGGGGCATATTGGTGTTGCTAGAGATTTATTAGCCGCGCTAAAATATAAAGGGTTAATTGCTGAAAATGAAGCGTTAAACACTCCTGACACAAGTTCATTCTCTGTCAAATCAAATGATGTTAAAATTAATATCTCTGTCGAAGATTCAGCAGCTTGTCCGCGATATGCTGGTGTTGTTATTAACGATGTTAAAGTTGAGGAATCTCCAGAATGGTTACAAAATAAATTACGTTCGATTGGGCTCTCTCCAATCAATAACATTGTAGATATTACCAACTTTGTATTGCATGAATACGGGCAACCGCTTCATGCTTTTGATGCTAACTTTATTGGAAGTAGTGTTATTGTTAAAAAGCTGAACAAAGGGACAAAATTTACAACACTGGATGATGTAGAAAGAAAACTTTCGGAAAATGATTTAATGATATGTAACGAAAATGGTGGAATGTGCCTTGCTGGTGTTTTTGGCGGTATTGATTCTGGCGTTAAGTCAGAAACAACTACTGTCTTTTTAGAAAGTGCTTATTTTAACCCTGTTAGTGTTCGGAAAACAGCAAAAAGGCACGGATTTAACACAGATGCTTCTTTCCGTTTTGAAAGAGGGGTCGATATTAATACAACGCTACCTGCTTTAAAAAGAGCTGCGCTTTTAATTGAAGAAATTGCAGGAGGAACAGTAGCTTCTGAAATAACAGACATTTATCCAACAGCTATCGAAGATTTTGTTTTTGAAGTTGATTGTAATAGAATTTCAAGCCTATGTGGAGTTGGTTTTGTGCAAGCTGATATTGAAAGAATATTAACATTATTAGACATCACTATCCTAAACAAAAAAGGTTCTCAATTAAAAATTCAAGTTCCTTCTTACCGGGTAGATGTTTTGAGAGAAGCCGATATCGCTGAAGAAGTATTACGAATTTATGGCTTCAACAATGTTCCAGTTCCAGAAAAGCTAAACAGCTCTATTACCAGCCGTCCAAAAGTTGACAAGGAACAGTTACAAAACATGGTGAGCGATATGCTTGTTTCCTTTGGATTAAACGAGGCAATGTCAAATTCATTGACAAAAGATAGTTACGTTGACCTGGCCAACACGCCAAGCATCAAATCTGAATTCAATGTAGCAATACTTAATCCTTTAAGTAGTGATTTAAGTGTAATGCGACAATCATTATTGTTTAATGGTTTAGAAGCTGTTCGGTTGAATCAAAACCATGGAAGTGATTCCGTTAAACTTTTTGAATTTGGAAAAATTTATCAAAAATTTGAATCCGGATTTTCAGAAAGTAGTCAGTTGGCGCTCTTTTTAAGCGGAAGGAAAACGGAAGAATTATGGAATGGTAGCGCAACTGATGTTTCGTTTTTCACATTAAAGGGAATGGTGGAATCTTTATTGAATAAGATTGGCGGAGAAAGACATAAAGCTTCGGTAACTAAAAACGATTTATTGGAGGATGGGCTATCCTACAAGTTAGGAAAGAAAAAGGTAGTTGATTTTGGATGGATTAGAAGTGATCTTAAAAAGCATTTTGGAATAAATGGCGATGTTTTTTATGCCGAGTTTAATTGGGATGCATTGTTAGATATTGCCGCTAATAGTTCGGTAAAATTTAAAGAGCTAGATAAGTTTCCACGCGTAAAACGAGATTTATCTTTGTTGTTAAATGAGGAAATTAAGTTTTCTGAAATTGTGTCAATTGCGAAAAGTTGTAATAGCGAGTTGCTTAAAGAAATTAGCCTTTTTGATGTCTATAAAGGAAAGGAGATGGAGAAAGGTAAAAAGTCATATGCTGTTCGTTTTGCCTTACAAGATAAAGACAAAACGCTCAAGGATAAAGAAATTGATGGTGTAATGAGTAAAATCCAGCGCTCCCTTATTGAAAAACTAGAGGCGGAACTACGATAGATATGAGGATTAAAGATTGGACACCCCTGTACCTTTTGGGGTATACTTTGATAAAGTTGGGAGCTCGAACATTTTACAAAAACCACCAAGTTGTTGGAATAGAGAACATCCCAAAAGACAAACCCGTTCTTTTTGCTGCTAATCACCAAAATGCTTTTATGGATCCTACCGTAATTGGGATCAAATTAAAAAAACCATTATACTATATGGTTCGCGCAGATATTTTCAAGAAAAAATCTATCGCGAAATTGTTATGGTCCCTCAACATGATGCCTATATTCAGACAAAGAGATGGCGTCAATGCGGTTAAAAAAAATGAGGCTGTCTTTGATAAATGTTATGATCTACTGAATGAAAAAAAACCTATTTTAGTTTTTGCGGAGGGAAACCAAGGAATACAAAAGAAATTAAGGCCACTCCAAAAAGGAATTTTTAGAATAGGACTAGGTGCAGAAAATAAGCACGAAGGAATAGATGTACATATCGTACCAGTCGGCCTATATTATAGTGACACTGTAAATATGGGGGCTAAAATGCTGATCCATATTGGTAAGCCAATGAAAATTCAAGATTATGTTGAAGCTTTTAAAACAGACGATACCACGACATTAAACAAGATGAAGGTTGAGTTAAGTAGCTGTATGAGCGACTTAATGGTTGACATTCAAAACACCGAGTATTATGAAACAATTCATAATATAATGCTTGATTTTGACGATGAAATTTATCGTTTTGAGAAGATTAAAGGAAATAAGATAATTGACGAGTTTCATTGTCAAAAAGGATTTATCTTGAAGACCGAAAACTGGATTGAGAACAACCCCGAAGAAGCCCAATCTCTACAAGATGAATCTGAGTTTCATACAAGTACTTTAAAAAAACTGCAACTAAAATCATGGTTGTTTCGAAAAGAAAAACACAATATTCTCCTTCCGGTGTTGTTCTTAATTTTAGGAGCTCCTTTGCATCTATATGGAATAATTAATAATTATTTACCGTATAAATTACCTGTCATTTTCATAAAGAAAAAAGTAAAAGATGTTCATTTTCACAGCTCAATCAAAATGCTGATGGGGGTTATTTTATTTTGCCTTTTCTGGGGATTACAAACGACGCTTGTCGCAATTTTTACAGACCATTATATTTGGTTGTACTATTTTGGTTCATTAATCATTTCGTCATTTTTCAGTTACCTCTATTGGATAACTATTCTTAAAACAAAAGGGAAAATACAATATAATAAGCTTGCTAAGAATAGAGACGCAAGATTCTTAAACCTACAAGCGGCACACCTTGCTATTGAAGCCGTTTTAGTGAAAATATATAATTAGCCGATTAACGGTTGTTCCTTTTCTAAATTCAGAAAACAAGCTTTCTATCAGCTCTAAAACCTTGTCGCGCTTCCTAAGAATTTTTAATACTTGACACAAGAACAAGTCCAATATTACCCACCAAAAAGCTGTGTAGCAAATACCGTTGGTAAATCATCCGTTGCATATGGACTTTTCTTTATTGCCACACCAACACCTAAATGCGTGTAATCTTTACTTAAAATATTTGCTTTATGTGGTGGGGAATGCATCCAAGAATCAACCATCTTATCTGCAAATTCTTTATACGTTAATTCTCTAACTATTTTTCCATTATTGTGGTGGTAAAAAACATAAGTCCCGTTTTTCTGCTCTGAATCATACATGCTATTATCTTTATAGTCAAGAGCGATTTCTTCTAATATATTTTCCCCTACGGCTACGTAATTAGCTTTAAATTTTTCTGCTCTATGAAAGGGTGTTTTGTACTTTTTGTTTTTTCTATTAATGTGGCTAAAAAATCCTTTATTGAGCATTTCAGTAGAATGAAAAACAGCTCCTTTCTCTAGATTTTTCCCATATTTAAACTGTCTTTTTTGAGAGCGCTGAAGGTTCGTAGAATGAAATATTGCAGCCTGAAGTAATTCTAAATTTAAGGCCTCTAATTTAGCTGTATCATTTGCGAGACCTTTCTCGAAAAATTCTTTTGAACTTGTTGAGTAGTAATCCTGCGCAACACTTATAAATGCGGTTAAAATGATGAAAATAAAAATGCTGTATTTCATACAGTCTTCTACTCAAACCTCATTAATTTGTTTCAAAAATTAAGTTTTAAAATATGAATCGATTTTGTTTTTTATCACCTAAACTATACCTTCACAGTCACAAAACTATTTTATATGAAATCTTTATTTACTTTTTTTGTTTGTTTTTCAATCTCATTTCAAATTAGTGCCCAAACCTTAACAGCGCCTGTTGCACAAGAAGTTTACGGAGGCACAGTTGGCGATATTGAAACTTGGTCCTTTCATGCAGATTCTGTTTATGTTGTTGTAAGTACAGAAAGTCCTAATTCCATTTTCTTCTCTAAGGCCTACAGGCCAGGTGCAGGCGCTTTAACAAATTTAGATTGGACTCCTCTTCCAAGTGCTGATGCTGACAATGGTTATGGTGATGGGATTGGAAATATTGAAATTCATGAAACGAGTAATTCTATCTTTTTCTTACATCAAAGCTATGTATATAAAACAGATTTCACTTCGTCATCTGCTGTAGCAGTTGATAGCTTAGTAAAGGAATTTATAATTGTAGGAGACACAATGTTTCTGGTGAAAAACAACCCTTTACCTAGTGGTTTAGACACCCTTGAATTTGGAGCTTTAAATTTAGCTGGCAATTATTCGTCAACCAACGGATTATCTTTACTGAAGACATACTCTGATCCTCCGCAAATGATTGTCAACCCTTTTAACAATGTATTATGCCTTTTTGAAAGAGGTGCGAGTCCGCACATGTTATCATTTGATGATCCTATAGACTTAATGACTAATTCTACTCCAGTAATGTCTTTTTTAAACCCAGCTCCGACTGTAACTAACATAGAATGGCAAACATATGGTTTTGCAGATAATGGGACTTGGTATGTTGCAGGGCAACCGCCGCTTGGCAACCCTACTGTTGCAAATAGGCATATTGCCTGGAGTAATTCCAATGGCTTGTTTTGGGCTGATGCACCTATTAACACTCCCGGACTCGTTGGAGGAGTAGTTGGGAGCAACCTAATTATTGACGACCTTGCTACTGAAAGAAATCTTTTTCTTGGCAACGCTGTTCTAAAAGACACCAGCCTTATGAGTGACTGGGTTAATCCAGGAAGCCAATATATAGGCGACTATAATCGAGCAAATGATGGTGTTACAAAAGCCGATCCCATCATAAATGATTTAAAATATCATTCTACCAATGTAGGGATGGGTTATTCTACTTTCCAATCGGATTCAATTTTTGGATGGAATACAGGTCTAGAGGCAGTTCAAGTAAACGATATTGATATGAACTCTTCTTTTACTAAAGGTTGGGTTGCATCGAAATCTGGAATTAGAAGTGTAATGGATTATAACACTCCTTCCGAGACATGGAGTTCAACCATTTTTCCAACGGGTGATGGTGCCCCTTATGAAGCTATCGGCATGGATCCAAATAATGACAATGTCATATATGCAGGTAATCAAAGAATTTATAAAACATCTAATTCTGGAACACTGTGGAGTCAAGCATTTTCTCCAGAAATTGCACCTTACAATTTTAACCCTATAAACTCTCATTGTACTTCAATAGAAGTTTCTCCTGATAATTCTTCTGTTGTAGTTGCTGGATTTACCGGTAAATACGGAGATAAAGGTGGGCTTTTTTATAGTTTAGATGCTGGGGGATCATGGAATCAATTACTTTTAATCTCAAGTGTGAATGGCCAAGATGTTAATGTTCTTGATGTTGAGTTTACATTGGAAAACGGCAATGTTGTAGCTTACATTGGCCTAGAGTCAGACCCTATTACCTCAGGAGCATATGGTTTGTTTCGAGCTGAATTAATTTCTGGCGTTTGGTCTCTTGCAAGAGATGGGTCATATGGAGCAACCGATGGCGTGGTAGACATTCAAATCAATAACACGCGAGATACACTTGTTTTCTTGAATACAGACCCTGTCGGGCTCCCTGTTAACAATGTTCAGGTTAAAGAATTATCAGGAGGTGTTTGGAGTTCATATTTCGGCCCGTGGGCAGGAGGTTATGGTAGTGCAATCACACTTGGAGAAGGTTATATTTTTATGGCAATAAATGAGGAGATACACACTATTCCTTTAGACTTTTCCAATCCTTGGAATGTGGCCTATAATTACCCCGTCGGAACAAATATTAACGTTCTTTTTTATGATGACCTGTTGGTTGGAACGGGTACTGGTTTATATGCGCACAGTTTAGATTTGTCAACAATCAACATCGTTGAATCGAATTATCAAAAGCTAAGCATCTACCCGAACCCAGTGACTGACATTTTGCATTTGTCAAACGATGCTATGTTTAAGGTTTACAATATTCTCGGGGAAATGGTTTATGAAACGGACAAGCCTGAAGCTTCTTTTTTAACTAAACAAATAAACCCAGGAACATATATTATTGTAGATTCTGATGGAAATTGGAATAAGTTTATTGTTCAATAATATAGATAATATTGACAGAGCAGTAACTGAATCACAAGAGAGCGGTCAATAGTGCCTTTATGCTGTTAGAATAGGATTATTCGTGCTTGTACTATCTTTTGCTCTTAAATCTATTCACCTCCTTTTAATTTCCTTTAGTTAGATAACCCTTTTACAACAAAAAGAGAGTTAATAATGGTAAAAGGCGTGTTAGGTTTCCTACAGTAACATTTGAAAAATTTGTTTACCTTTCACTTCTTAAGTTCTAAAATATGGATTGGGTTTGCTTTTATAAAGCATCTTTTAATAGAGGTATTGCGTCCTATTTAAACTCAAATTAATTGTATGAAAATAAAAAAATTAATTCTTTCAGTATTCTTTTCGATCGGTTTTATAATTACCGGATTTAGTCAAACACAAGCAACTTCTTTAGTAAAAAAAGAAACAAAAAGCATCTCTAACAGCGGGTTACAAGAACAATCCCCAGCGACTAAGAAAAGGCAAAAAATAGTAAAGAAAAATTCGCAGATAAATAACATTATTGCTAACATGAAGCTTGTAAAGCATAGCGCTGACACTTCTAAGTCTCATCAGCTATGTGATCATACAAATGGAAATTGTGACCCTCGTAATTTACCGTTATCTGAAAACGGAAAACTACTTTCTGTAGATGGGTTTGAGGTAGATTTTACAGTTCCGGACAATACAGGAATATCTTCAGTTTGCTTTACTCCAAGACCTTATGTAACCGGCGGAACAAAAGATGCGGGATGTTCGTATTCTGTTCCTTGTGATAATGCTTCAAACAGGGATGCTGCTGCTGCTCCAACAAAATATTTTCAAGTAATATGGCACGTACTACAAACAACTTCGGGAGGAGCATCTTCTAATATCGATCAAACAAGAATAGATAATTTGATGACAGAGTTAAATGCCGACTTCGCACCATACAACATGATTTTTTGTTCAGACCCTACCAACTTTGTAGTTGATGATGTGAATTATAACCACGATGAAGATACCGAAGAAGTTCAATTAAAAATGGCACACATTACAGCCCCTGCTCAATTAATCAACATCTATGTTGTTGGGTCTATGACTCCTGGTGGATATGCAAGATTTCCATATGACCCAATGGGAGGGACAAGTTCAACCTCTAGTGGTATAGTATTGAATAGAGGAAACTGTAATGTAGGAACACATACACTAGCCCATGAAATGGGACACACTTTTGGTTTAGAACACACATTTTCGGGAGTTGATGAAAGGGGACAATGCACTAGTTGTTACGAAAAAGTAAGAAATCCGAATGGCTCTTCAAACACGACCGGTGTTGCCACGCCAAATGGGGGGCCCTACACTGATGAAGGTGATAGAGAGGGTGATTGGTGTTCAGACACTAATCCACATGACACATATTCTTATAACTGCTCAACAAGTTCAAACGCTAATGGTGGGTGCGACAGTGATCCCTGGAACAATGCCCCTGTTAATAATCACATGTCCTACTCTTTCTGTTCTTCTCAATTTACAGACCAACAAGGTAGAAGAATGCATTGCATGACAAATACATATCTTTCCAGTTGGACTTCCTATGGAGGTGGTACTTGTGGAAACCAACCTCCTGTAGCAGAATTTTCTGGAGCAGCTGTCTATGGAACGGCTGCGCATCCTGTTACTTTTACAGATTTATCTCAGCCATCTTCAATCATTACAAGTTGGACATGGGACTTTGATGTTACCACAATTGGGGGAGTAACTCCTGCGACTTTTGTAGGGCAGGTTCCGCCAGTTGTAAATTATACCAACCCGGGACTTTATACTGTTAGCTTAACGATAACTTCTGCAAACGGTAATGATACAGAAACTAAGGTAGATTATGTCACTGTTATTAGCCCTCCGAACACATGTGACACCTTAGATACACAATGGGAATCTCCTACGCCTTCGCCAACTATTTATTCTTTCGGCCCTCCGGGAGGTTTATTTACAGGGACTCCTTGCGAAACCCTTCAGCTCAATGATGGAACAGATGCCATTGAATTTACAGAACGATTTGCTAGCGCAGGAGCAGGAACAACGGTTGGTGGAGTGCGTGTTGGTTTAGGGAATTTGTTTGACGCTGATGGCGACATGACATTTGATATATTTATTTGGGATGACAACGCAGGAGAGCCCGATTGGTTAGCTGCACCTTCTGCAGGTGGCCTTTTAGGTGGTCTTACGGGTTTAAACCCTAATACATTGGGAGTGCCTGGCACTTCTACTTATCAAGAAATTTGGATTCCTTTCCTCAATGAAGTCGCAATTCCAGGTGCATTTTTCCATGTAGGTATTAATATGAACCCTGGTGATGCTACAGATTCATTATTAGTTGTTAGCTCTTGTGATCATGCAGGCTGTGGTCCTCAAGGTGAAAATGATAATTCTACCCACGTTTGGGCAAGTGATTTTGGAACGCTGAGTTACCAAAACGACATAGCTACGGACTTTGATTTAGATATTGTTCCTATGTTGGAAGAATATACCCCTCAAACAATAATTACTGATTTGCAACAAACCGTTGTTTGTGACACTACATTTATTGAGCTGACGGATACAACTTATTATACTGATTGGACAAATATGGCGAGTATAGAATATGTCTTTTCAGATGGTCAAACATTCACATTTGCTCCTCCAACTTCTGCCAACAATACTATAAGCACGTATTTTACTAATGCAGGCCCTGTTACATTTACAGTAACTGCGGTTGGAAGTGTCTGTGGTAGGTCTGATACTTCAGCATATATATTGCCTTATGATTTTATGGCTACTCCTGATGCAGACTTTTCCAAAGATTTACCGAATCCTATTTGTAATACAGATTTAATCACATTTACTGCAGCTACACCTGGTTATAGTGACTATACTTGGGACTTTGGTGATGGAACTACGGTATCTTCTGGAAGTACTGACAATCAAACACACACATATACGACGCCTGGTTTATACTACGTGTCTATGACAGCGACAGCGCCAGGATTTGAGCCATCAGACACTATTTTCTTGGAACAATTTGAAGGTGGCATCCCCGGCACATGGGCAACTTTTGACAATGATGGGGCAACTCCAAACGGAGCTGTAAACCCTCCTTTTACAGGCACAGATGCAACGGCATGGTTAGCGGATGATTATACGGGTTCAGGTGATGATGAAGCAACTAGTACCTCTTGGAATGTTCCAGCTACTACGGCTGCAGATGACTGGTTAATCTCACCTCAGGTATTGCTTAATGCATCAAGTTCTTTAGCTTGGGATGGCGAAGCTTTGTCAGGAGGCTTCCCTGATGGCTATGAAGTTTGGGTAACAACAGGAGCTCAAACTTCTGCCGGATGCACTGCGGGGACGATGGTATACTCCACAGGAGCAGAAAACACTTTTAGAACAAACCACAATGTTGATTTACAAGCTGCTGGTTTTGCTAGTCAAAATGTTAGAGTTTGTTTCCACAATAATTCATTAGACATGTTCTTGTTGGCTATTGATAACGTTAGAATAGGTACCACTGGTCAAGGATGTAGTTATACAGAACAAAAATTAGATTATGTCGAGATTATAGATTGTTCTATAAGTCCTCCAACAGCTGATGGTTCTGCAGATATTAATTCAGGATGTGCTCCTTTAGATGTGACATTTACAGACGTAACAACAATTGGAGATCCAGCAACTTCATGGTTATGGAATTTTGATGACGGAACTTTTTCAACAGCGCAAAATCCACCTTTACATACATATACTGCCATTGGAACATATAATGTGATTTTTCAGGCCTGTAATTCAGGAGGGTGTGCAACAGAAACTATCGTGATTACGGTTACCGGCATATCAGAGGATCCAACTTATACTTATAGCTCAACTACCGAGTGTCAAAGCGGCACAGACATGTCAGCTACAATAACTGGTGACCTTGGAGGAACTTTTACTTCTGTACCAGCTGCAGGTATTAGTTTAAACGCTGCCACTGGATTTATTGATGTTTCTGCAAGTACAGCAGGTTCGTACGATATTACATACACTACTGCTGGTGTTTGTGCAAATACACTAACTATATCGGTTACTATCGATGCTGATCAAGATGCATCCTTCAATTATAGCTCAGCCTCTTATTGTGCGGGTGGAGTTGATCCAACTCCAACAATTACTGGAACAGCTGGAGGCACATTTACTTCTGCACCAGTTGGTCTAAGTTTAACCGCAGGAACAGGAGCTGTTGACTTATCTACATCGACTCCTGGGGCGTACACTGTAACTTATACTACTGCTGGGCCTTGTTCGGCAAATTCAAATCAAGCGATTACAATCGTTGCTGATGAAGACGCTACTTACACATATAGCTCTACTACGGAATGTCAAAGTGGAACCGACATGACTGCTACTATTACTGGAACCGCTGGAGGTACATTTACGGCTACTCCAGCTGGTCTTACTTTGAATAGTACAACTGGGTTAATTGATGTTTCTACTTCTACGGCTAACACGTACGATGTAACATACACAACCCCTGGGGCATGTCCAGCTACTCTTATTATATCGATTACAATTAACGCTGATGAAGATGCTTCATTTACTTTAAGCTCTGCAAATGAATGTCAGAGTGGTACAGATGCAACGGCAACTATTACCGGAACAGCTGGTGGAGCATTTACTGCTGCGCCCGCAGGTTTAAGTATTAATGGTGTAACTGGAGACATTGATGTCTCAGCATCTACTGCTGGGGCCTATACAGTTACATATACAACTACTGGGGCATGTTCAGCAAACTCTAACCAAGCAATTACTATCGTTGCGGATGAAGACGCTACTTATACTTATAGCTCAACAACTGAGTGTCAGAGTGGTACTGATATGACAGCTATAATTACCGGAACTGCTGGGGGTACTTTTACTGCAACACCAGCTGGATTAACTATTAATGCAGGAACTGGGTTAATTGATGTTTCTACTTCTACGGCTAATACCTATGATGTTACTTATACAACCCCTGGGGCATGTTCTGCTTCCCTAATCATTTCTGTTACTATTAATGCAGATGAAGATGCGTCATTTTCATATTCTGCAGGAACGTTCTGTGTAACCGGAAGTGATCCACTTCCGACAATTACAGGAACCGTAGGCGGCACATTTACTGCAACAGGAGGCCTAACGATTAATGGGGCAACTGGATTAATTGATCTTGATGTACCAGGTATTGGGTCATACACTGTTACATATACCACTGGAGGAGCATGTCCTGCTAATTCCAATTTCGCTGTAAACATTACACTTGCACCTGATGCTACATTTAGCTACACAGGATCCCCTTATTGTGAGAATGGAGGTACAGCTTCAGTAACTTATGGAGCAGGAGCCAGTGGAGGTACATTTACAGCTTCTCCTGCTGGTTTAAGCATAAATGCCGGAACCGGAGAAATTGATTTAAACACTTCAATACCCGGAACATATACAGTAGATAATGACATAGCTGCTTCAGGAGGGTGTGCAGCTGCTAATGCATCAACATCTGTAACAATTGATCCAGCAGAAGATGCAACATATATATTCAGCTCTACTGCAGAGTGCCAAGGGGGAACAGACATAACCGCAACCATTACTGGAACAGGTGGGGGTACATTTACAGCCGCACCTGCAGGGCTAACAATTAACGCAACTACTGGAGAAATTGATGTCTCAGCTTCAGTTCCTGGAGTATATACTGTTACTTATACAACCGTTGGAACATGCTCTGATTTCCTTGATATTGTAGTAACAATTTCTCTGGATGAAGATGCTACCTATTCGTATAGCTCTATAACGGAGTGTCAAAGCGGAACCGATATGACTGCTACAATCACGGGAACAGGTGGAGGTACATTTACAGCCACACCTGCAGGGCTAACAATTAACGCAACTACTGGAGAAATTGATGTCTCAACTTCTACGGCTAGTACTTATGATGTTACATACACAACCCCTGGAACCTGTTCTGTTTCTTCTATAATGTCGATCACGATAGATGCAGATGATGACCCATCATTTTCCTATTCCGCAGGAACTTATTGTTTAACTGAAACAGATCCCATACCAACTATTACTGGAACAGCCGGCGGAAACTTTTCCGCTACTGGTGGACTTACTATAAATATAGTTACCGGTGAAATTGATCTTGATATTTCTGGTATAGGAGCTTACTCTGTTACATATACAACTGGTGGTGTTTGCCCTACAAGCAGCAATGCTGCTATAAACATTACAACTGCACCTGATGCTACGTTTAGTTATGTTGGAACTCCATATTGCGAAAATGGAGGAACCGCTGTAGTAACCTTTGGAGGTGGAGCAAGTAGCGGAGTCTTTTCAATTCTGCCTGCTGGGTCGGGGCTAAACTCATCGACGGGAGACATTGATCTTTCATTGCTACCTCCTGGAGCATATACCGTGTCAAATGACATAGCTGCTTCTGGAGGGTGTGCTGCTGCCAATGCAAATACGCCTATAATAATTACCGCATTGGATGATGCTGGAATCAGTTATAGCTCAACTGGTTATTGTCAGTTAGAAGTGGACCCAGTTCCTACAATTAATACAGGCGGAGGAGTCTTCACCTCGACACCGGCTGGACTTATCCTTGATGGCGCAACCGGAGAAATTGATGTTTCTGTGTCAACTACGGGAACTTACACGGTTACATATACAACTGCTGGTGCATGTCCGAATAGTTCAAACGCATCCATTACTATTACAGCAGATGATGACGCTACCTATACGTTTAGTTCAGTTTCTGAATGCCAAAATGGAACTGACATTACCGCTATAATTACGGGTACGCCAGGTGGCACATTTACATCATCGCCGGCAGGTTTAGTTCTCGATGGACCAACTGGCACCATAGATGTTTCAGCTTCAACTGGAGGATCATATACTGTGACTTATACCACTACGGGCACATGCCCTGCAACGCTAGATATTTCAATAACCATTACTGATAATGACGATGCTACATTTAATTATCCCTCTTCATCTTATTGTCAAGCTGATGTGGATCCTACACCAACAATTACAGGAGGTCCTGGAGGAGCATTTACCTCATCACCTGCTGGATTAGTCGTTGATGGTGTTACTGGGTTAGTTGACTTATCTGCATCTACAATAGGGACCTACACAATCACATATACCACCGTCGGACCATGCGTTACATCTACAAACGTAACTTTAGGTGTAACGCCAATTGATGACCCAACATTTAGTTATTTGGCGACAAGCTATTGCGCGGGTACGGGAACTGAAACTCCAACAATAACTGGCACAACTGGAGGTGGCTTTACAGCAACCCCTGCGGGAAGTGGGGTTGACCCTGTTACGGGATTAATAGACCTTGCAACAGCAACACCAGGAGTTTACGATATCACTTATACAACTGTTGGTGTTTGTTCTTCTTCTTCTATGGTAACCATAACTATTAATACTACACCAAGTATTACCGCAGTATCAGACGTTACCGTGTGTGATACGTTTACGTTGCCTGTAATTGGAGGCGTCGGACTAAGTGGTGCTGAATCTTATTATGACGGGACTGGCGGTTCAGGTATAGCCTACGCAGCTGGTTCAACCATTACAAATTCTATGACATTATTTATTTATGATGCGAATGGAACTTGTTCTGATGAAACTTCTTTTATAATGACGGTAGATGCAACTCCAACCACATCGGATGCTGGGCTTGGCCAGACTGTTTGTGACACTGTCGACCTAGCTACTTTAGGAGGTAATACTTCCGCTGTTGGAACAGGTGTTTGGACAGTTGTTACAGGAAGCGGGACTTTTGTTGATGATACTGATAGTGGAACAGATGTTTCAGGATTAACCATTGGGGCCAATGAATATATGTGGACAATTTCAAATGGTTCCTGTGCTTCGTCATCAGCCAATGTCATCATCACAATGGATGAATGTTTAGCTACTTCTCCAGTCGATCTTGAAATCCCTTCTGGCTTTACACCTGATGGAGATTTAGTAAATGATGATTGGGAATTGGTCGGAATAGATCAATACCCAAATTGCCAAGTAGAAATCTTTAACAAATGGGGAAATAGTATCTTTACTTCTACCGGCTATACAACAGCTTGGGATGGAACAGTTAATGGAAGTCCGCTTCCTGTAGGAGCATTTTATTATATAATCGTTCTAAATGACGGAAGTTCAGACCCGTTAAAAGGAACTGTAACCATCATTAAATAAGTACAGCTATGAAAAAGATTATATTAAGTTCAATACTTGTAGTTTCAATAGGAAATCTAATCGGCCAACAACTTGGTCAATATAGCCAGTATATTAACAACCATTTCTTAATGAACCCGGCTGCAGTTGGGGCAGAAAATGGATTAGATATTAGTCTTGGCTTTAGAGAACAATGGGTTGGAATAGATAATGCCCCTCAGAATTATTACTTAAGTGTTAACTCTACTTTAAACCTAAGCGGAAAAACAATTGGTAACGCATCGCTAAGAACTGGGTCTTCAGAAATTATTCCTGTAACGCCTACCACACAAATTAAATTAAAACATGGGGTTGGTGGATTTGTAGCTGCAGACAACTATGGCCCATTTAAGAAAATTACTGGAATGTTAGCATATGCTATTCATTTACCAATTGCAAATAAGTTTCATTGGTCAATTGGATTGAACGCAGGGATGTCAAATTTAAATTTTGATAGGGATCAAATTACTTTGATAGAAAGTTCGGACAACACGTTTAACGCTTTTGCAGCTAATCAAGGTAAGATAAATTACGTTGATATGAACGTTGGAACTTATGTTTATAACAGAGACTTTTTTATGGGGTACTCGTCAAACCAAATGATGCAAAATAAGATCTATTTTGGAGGTGTCCCTACAAACGGGAAGTTGAATATTCATCATTTTTTAATGGGTGGATATCATTTTAAAATTTCGGAAAAAATGAAATTATCCCCCGGGTTCTTAGTAAAATACATGAATCCTGCTCCCGTTTCTTTAGATTTAACTGCAAAATTAACTTTTGACGATACTTATTTCGGTGGATTTTCATTTAGAAATGGAGATGCTATAATTGTAATGTTAGGAGCGAAATTCAACGATATGTTCCGCATTGGTTATTCCTTTGACTACACCCTTTCTAATCTTTCTGATTACAATTCTGGAGGTCATGAAATTATAGTCGGTATTCTTATTAAATAAACAAATAATGAAATTATTTAGTTTTGGATTTTTAGTAATTTCCTTTCTCTTTTCAACGGCTCAAGAGGAAATTATTACATATGGTGAAGCTTCTCAGCTGTCATCATCCATCAATTCATTGCAAGATGATATTATGCCTCTAGTTTCTTCTGATGGTCTGACTTTATTTTTTGTAAGAGATGAGGGGGGAGAAGCTAAAAAGGGTCAAAATATATTTCGCTCGACAAAAACAGAAAATGATTGGGGAGAAGCGACAATTAAAACGAGTCATCTAAATAACAAACAAAACAATGCGGTAGTTGGAGTTTCCAAAGATGGGAATACGCTTTATTTAGTTGATGCATACAAAAAAGATGAAGAGGCGAATCAAGGGATTGCTATCTCAAAATTAAATGGTAAAAAATGGAGCAAGCCAGAATATATTGAAATATCTGGGATGAATTACATAGCTAATCATTTCTATGGGTTTTATGTTAACCCTGAAGAAAACGTTATGTTAATTTCTATGGTCACAGAAAATGGGAAAGGAAAGGAGGATTTGCACATTGCGTTCAAAGAAGGTGATACTTGTTGGTCAACTCCAAAATCATTAGGTGAAAATGTGAATTCTGAGGGGTATGAAATGTCTCCGTTTTTAACCCATGACAACAAGCGAATCTATTTCTCCAGTAATGGTTTTGGTGGCGAAGGTGATGCTGATGTTTTTTATATTGACAAGCTTGGAGATGACTGGTTTACATGGAGCAACCCCATAAATTTAGGTGCGAATGTAAATTCCGCTGGTTTTGATGCTTTTTTCTCAATCGGACAAGATAATCTTGCTTATTTTTCTAGTAACCGAAATGATGGGCAAAACGACATTTTTACTACTCAAATTACAATTGAGGTAATTGGCGAAGAACCCATAGTTGAAGAACCTATAGTTGAAGAACCCATAGTTGAAGAACCCGTAGTTGAAGAACCCGTAGTTGAAGAACCCGTAGTTGAAGAACCCGTAGTTGAAGAACCCGCAGTTGAAGAACCCATAGTTGAAGAACCCGTAGTTGAAGAACCCGCAGTTGAAGAACCCATAGTTGAAGAACCCATAGTTGAAGAACCCGCAGTTGAAGAACCTATTGAAACAGAAGCGAAGCTTCAAGAGGCTGTTTATACGGTTCAGGTTGCCGCTTATAAAAATGCTTCAAATTATGATGCTAGTCACTTAGCTAGTTTTGGAAAAATTGAAAAAGTAATTCTGGATGATGGTATTACCAGATTTACTTTAGGTGAATTTAAAACGCTTAATGAAGCTATTCAACATAAAGAGCAGATAATAAATAAAGGGCAGCCAGATGCATTTATTGTTTTATTTTCTGATGGCAAAAGGTCCTTTCCGGAATTAGACAATAGCACTGGTGCAGAATAAATTATGAAGTCCTAACTGCTGCTTTTCGAAAGGCTATAAATTTGTAGAATGAAAAAAGTGGATTGAAGATTCAAGTGTGGATTGAAGATTCAAGTTTTACCTTTCTATTAGACAGTATTATTAACTTATTCTTTTTCAAAAATTTCAAGGAGGCTCTATTCATCCCTCACTAAGATGTTTCAAAGTATTTAATGAGCCGACTTAAATTGCTTTAAGAACCGTAAATCATTTTCGAAGAAATGGCGTAAATCGTTTACCTGATATTTAAGCATAGCTATTCTTTCGATTCCCATTCCAAATGCAAAGCCTGAATAAACAGAGCTATCAATACCGCAGTTTTCAAGGACGTTTGGGTCAACCATTCCACACCCCATAATCTCAAGATATCCTGAATGTTTACAAACATTGCACCCTTTTCCCGAACATATCTGACAAGACACATCCACCTCCGCGCTAGGTTCCGTGAAAGGGAAATAAGAAGGGCGTAATCTAATTTTGGTTTCTTCTCCAAACATTTCTTTTGCAAAATAAAGTAGTGTTTGTTTTAAGTCCGCAAATGAAACATCTTTCTCTATATACAACCCTTCTACTTGATGAAAAATACAGTGTGCCCTAGCGGAAATAGCTTCATTTCTAAACACTCTCCCCGGTGAAATAGTTCGAATTGGGGGATCTGACTCCTCCATTACTCTTACCTGAACAGAAGAAGTGTGCGTTCGAAGAGCAATCTCCTTATCAATAAAAAAAGTATCCTGCATATCTCTTGCAGGATGTTCTTCTGGGAAATTTAAAGCCGTAAAATTATGAAAGTCATCCTCTATTTCAGGGCCTTCAGATATTGAAAACCCAATTCTAGTAAAAACGTCTAGTATGTCTTTACGAACAATAGACAACGGGTGCCTTGAGCCTAGTTCAAAAGGCTCTCCAGGCATGCTTAAATCAAGATCCCCTTTGGTAGATTTAGAATCTCCAGCGCTTGCTTTTAAATCAATAACTTTGTCTTGAGTGGCTTTTTTTAATACATTAATCTTTTGTCCAAATTCCTTTTTGTGTTCGACAGGAACATTACGAAATTCCGCTAATAGCCCAGTTATTAATCCTTTTTTTCCAAGCATTTTAATTCGAAACGCTTCAATTTCATTTGGGTCGGAAGAGTTAAACGAGTTAACTTCATCCATTATTGGATCGACCTTGCTCAGCATGTTTGGGTTCTTTTATTTAATTATTTCCATGGATAGAACAACAACATCCTCTAGGGGTCTGTCTCCAGGAGCAGTAGCTGTTGTTCCAATTTTGTTAATTACCTCCATCCCTTTTATTACTTCTCCAAAAACGGTATACGCATTGTCTAAAAATGGAGTTCCTCCATTTTTAGTATAATCTTTCAATTGTTCTTCTGTAAATTTAAAGGGCACGAAACCTGCTAAAGCCAAAGGTTTAATTTCTTCTGACAAAACATTAATTGCCGCTTCTGCTTCCGCCCTTTTAGAAGCATCTTTGCCCATCGCTTGAGCTTCCTTTAGTCGAGCCATATAAACTGCGTTTTCTGGAGCTTGGATAAACGCTTGCATCAATCCATTTTCCTTTTGTCTATTTTGCTGAACTTCCATTTGTTCCAGTTCCTCCTTTTGATAAGGTTTTCCCGTAACAACATAAAACTGAGAGCCACTTGACCTTTTTTCAGGATTAACATTGTCTCCTTGTCTTGCAGCGCATAGCGCTCCCTTTTTATGATAAAAATTATTCTTAATTTCGGCTTCTATTGTATATCCTGGGCCTCCTTCTCCCAAGGCAATTCCTGCAGCAGCTCCTTTAGAATTAGGGTCTCCTCCTTGAATCATAAAATCTTTAATAACCCTATGAAATAGTGTATTATCATAAAAACTTTCGTTAACCAATTTGATAAAGTTTTCTTTATGTTTTGGAGTTTCGTTATATAAGGCGATTACTACATCACCATGCGATGTTTTTATCCTGACCTTAGTCGCCTTTTCACTTTCTTTTTCTATTTCCTCAACTTCTAGAGAACCTTTTTGTAAATTATTCGTAAGCTTTTCTGGCTCCGCAGAAACACCACAAGCCGCCAAAAATGACACTATTACTGTAAAGATCACCATGTTTAATCTATTAACTTGACTCATATATTATATTTTTATAACTTTGTTACTTTGCAAAGTAAATGATTTTGTAGAAATATTTGAGATAAAAGCGCATTATACTATGAAAACTACTCTTAGAAATACTTTTTTATTTACGGCATTAATCGTTTTGGTTTTTTCCTTTACTAGCTGTTATAAGAAAAAAGATACTATTGCCAATATAACTGTAATTCATTCGAACGGAATGGAACCATGGGCCGGAGCTGAAGTTCGTCTTTTCTATGGTGTTAGTGCTGATTCAGCTAGAATTGATAAAATAGCGACTACAGGTGGTGGTGGAACAGCAACTTTTAATTTTAATTCGTTATATAAGTCAGGTCAAGCAGGTTTTGCTGTATTAGACATATATGTTCAAGGTGTTCTTGTTGGAATTATTAAAATTGAAGAAGAAAAAACCTCAGAGGAAACTGTGGTTTTTTAAAACTTTTGATGAAAATACTCGATGATGGCTTCTTTCATCATTGAATCTTGCTCCATATCATTGAGATGGGGCATTTTTTTTATGTTTTCGTAATGTGGCCAACCATCTTCATCTCTTCCTAAAAACTGATAATACCCTGCTGGCTCCAACACAGAACAAACAGCAATATGCATTACATCTACTTTTCTATCTTTCGATAGCTTTTGAAAACCTTTATTTAACTCCTGAACACCTATCATAAATAGTATGGACTGCATATCCAATATTTCACCGAAATGTTCAGAAACTTTTTCAACTGTTTCTCGCCACTTTTTTTCCAACTCAAAATTCATACTGCAAAAGTAGGGATAATTCATCCATAGAGGAAAAATTAAATTTATATTGCGACTTTAAAACGCAAAACCATGTATAATAATATTCTCTCAGAGTCCAACGGCGCAATTCATAAAATAATCATTAATCGTCCAAATCAGCTGAACGCTTTGAATAAAGAAACAATTGATGAATTAGGAAAAGCACTTCAATTAGCCGAAGAAAGCAATGAAATAAAGGTTATTATTCTTACAGGTTCTGGAGAAAAAGCTTTTGTAGCTGGTGCAGACATTAAAGAGTTTGCTGATTTTTCTATTGAAGAAGGAAAACTACTTTCTGCTCAAGGGCATCAAAAACTGTTTAATTTGGTTGAAAACCTTTCTACTCCTGTAATTGCTGCCGTAAATGGCTTTGCCCTTGGAGGGGGGCTAGAATTAGCCATGGCTTCTCATATTAGAATCGCTTCGGACAATGCTAAGTTAGGCCTCCCCGAAGTTTCTTTAGGTGTTATTCCTGGGTACGGAGGGACACAAAGGCTTTCCCAACTTATTGGAAAAGGGAAAGCATTTGAACTGATAATGACTGCTGGAATGATGTCTGCTGAAGATTCTGAGAAATGGGGGCTTGTTAACCAAGTGGTTGCTTTAGAGGACTTGATGCCAACTTGCGAAAAACTTGCGGGAAAGATTGCGCGAAATTCTCCTAGAGCAATATCCAGTGCTATAATCTCAGTAAACGCACAATATAAAGAAGGTGTTGACGGTTATAAGACTGAAATATCTGAGTTTGGAAAATGTTTTGGCACCGAAGACTTTAAGGAGGGTACAACTGCTTTTCTTGAAAAAAGAAAGCCTAAGTTTACGGGTAAATAGGTTTCTTTTTCCTTTTTAACAATATTGATAGGCCTTGCCTAAATAATCGAGAAGATTTCATGTTCTAGCTCTAACCAAATGACATGTTAATAATATGGTGTTAACAGTTCTCCACGTCTGACCTCATTTGAAGAATAGATATTCGTTTCTTTGAGGGTTAGAGTAATGAGCACAATTAAAAAATTAGCCGGACAAACAATCACCTACGGAGCAAGTAGTATGATTGGCCGTTTCCTCAATTTTTTATTGACGCCTCTATATACTTTTATTGGCATTTTTTCAGCAGAACAATTCGGGATTATTACTGAAATGTATGCTTACGTTGCATTTCTTGTAGTTTTTCTAACATATGGAATGGAAACTGCATTTTTTAGGTACTCTACCTTAAATAAAAATGAAGGTGAAAAAGTGTATTCCAATGCACTGTATTCATTAACTACGACTACTTCTATTTTTATAGCATTAGCTATTGTCTTCTCCCAAGATATTGCCAATTGGTTACGATACCCAGAACACAACGAATACATTATTTGGTTTGCAATTATTGTCGGGTTAGATGCACTTGGAGCTGTGCCTCTTGCTAAACTAAGGCAACAAGGCAGAGCAAAACGATTTGCTTTGATTCAATTTGCTAATGTTGGAGTAAATGTTCTATTAAATTTATTTTTCCTATCATGTATTTATAGTTCATATTTAGTAAGCATAGGAGAGGTTGAATTGAGTAGCTTTGAGTGGTTAGTTAATATAATTTACAATGTAGAATCTGGTGAACTAAATAGTTTTTTCAGTTTAGTCTATGATCCTGAAACGGGAGTCGGTTATGTCTTTATAGCAAATTTAGCCGCTAGTGTTGTTAAGTTTTTAATCCTTTTTCCACACATGAATTTTAAAGGTGAATTTGATTGGAAACTACTTAAACATATGCTCCGATATGCTTATCCAATGCTTTTTGTTGGCCTTGCAGGTATTGTAAACGAAACACTTGATAGAAGCATGTTAAAAAGAATGCTTACCAACAAGTACATCGGCGAGGGGAGTTCCGCTGTTGGGGCTGGGGAAAAAGCTCTTATTCAGCTAGGAATTTATGGCGCCAATTACAAAATAACGATGTTTCTTGCTATGTTTATTCAAGCATTTAGATATGCCGCTGAACCCTTTTTCTTTAACCAAGAAAAGGAGAAAAACTCCAAAAACGTAATTGCAAATGTAATGACCTATTTCGTTATTGTATCTACAATTATCTTTTTATGTTTAGACCTGTTTCTTCCCATTTTAAAATACTTTACTCCAAACGAAGTTTTTTGGGAAGGGCTAAAAATTGTTCCTATACTTCTCCTTGCTAATGTCTTTTTAGGAATTTTTGTAAACCTTTCTATCTGGTATAAGCTTTCTTCCAAAACTAATTATGGGGCCTATATCTCAATAATCGGGGCGACTATGACAATAGTATTAAACTTCATTTTTATTCCTGTTTATGGATACGTAGCCTCTGCTTGGGTAACGCTGGCGTGTTATACCTCAATGATGATTGCTTCCTATTTTTTGGGCCAAAAACACTATCCAATACCTTATGACTTAAAAAAAATAGGCCTCTACCTTGGCCTTGGGACTGTATTCTTTCTAATTAAAGTCCCTTTTGAGCCTTATGTAAGTTATGCATGGTATGTTTATTTATACCATTTTGCATTAATCATGATTTTTATTACGATGGCGTATTTTTTAGAAAAACCCGCAAAAAAAGAGGTACTTTCACAACCTTAATTTTGAATATGAAAATTGAATTAATAAATAAATCAAAACACGCTACACCAGCTTATTCTACGCCACTTTCTGCTGGTTTAGATTTACGAGCAAATCTGGAAGAGTCTATTGTTTTAAAACCGCTTGAAAGAAGTTTAATAAAAACAGGACTGTTTATCGCCTTACCTGAAGGTTTTGAAGCACAAGTTCGTCCAAGAAGTGGTCTAGCTTACAAAAAAGGAATTACCGTGCTCAATTCTCCTGGGACTATTGATGCAGATTATAGAGGTGAAATAGGAGTGATTCTTGTAAACCTCTCTAACGAAGATTTTGTTGTTGAAGACGGAGAAAGAGTAGCACAGTTAATAATTGCCAAACACGAAGTTGCTGAATGGATTGAAGTGGATGAATTGTCAGAAACTGAACGAGGAGCTGGGGGATTTGGAAGTACCGGAGTTAAATAAAAAATAAAAAAGATGAAAATTATAGTACCAATGGCAGGAAGGGGATCACGATTAAGACCTCATACATTAACAGTACCTAAGCCACTTGTTCCCGTTGCAGGAAAACCGATTGTTCAACGATTGGTAGAAGACATTACCAAAGTTTGTGGGGAGCCTGTAGATGAAATAGCATTTATCATAGGAGACTTTGGTGATCAAGTTGAGAAAGACTTGGTAAAAGTTGCAGAAGGATTAGGAGCCAAAGGAACAATTTATCATCAAGAAGAAGCTTTAGGAACTGCTCATGCTATATTATGTGCCAAAGAATCTTTAAAAGGAAATGTTGTTGTTGCATTTGCAGATACACTCTTTAAAGCTGATTTCACTTTAGACACAACCACAGATGGAATTATTTGGGTGAGTCAAATTGATGATCCAAGTGCGTTTGGTGTTGTAAAATTGGATGGTGATAACGTAATTACTGAATTCGTTGAAAAGCCTGAGACATTTGTTTCTGATCTTGCAATTATCGGTATTTACTATTTTAAAGATGGTGAGTTTTTATCTAATGAGTTACAATATTTAATAGATAACAACATCAAGGAAAAAGGAGAATTTCAGCTGACCAATGCTTTGGAAAATATGAAGCAGAAGGGAACTAAATTTAAAACTGGAGCTGTTAGTGAATGGTTAGATTGTGGGAATAAAAACGCAACTGTATTTTCAAACCAACGTGTTCTTGAATTTGAAAAAAACACAAACGATGTTTCCGATAAGGCTACTATTGAAAACTCCGTGATTATCCAACCATGTCTTATTGCTGATGGTGCAATCATAAAGAATTCTGTAATTGGGCCACATGTATCGGTTGGAAACAATAGCTCTCTAACAAACTGTATTATTGAAAATAGTATCATACAAAATGAAAGTACCATAACAGGCGCTAACATAGTTGGTAGTATGGTTGGGAATCATGTTAAATACAATAGTAAAGGTAAAGACCTAAGCATTGGAGATTATACCGAAATAAACGAATAAATTGAGTAAGCTGTTCTTTATATTGTTTTTTTTTATTGGGCTCTCTGGCTGCCATACTAAAAAAAGCGCTTCATCAGAAAAAGGGGATATAAGCCCATTGACCGAAAAAAAGGAGGTTGCTTTAAAGCGTCTTTTGATAAAAGCAACTACTGAAAAAGTACTTGGAAACTATGAAGAGGCTGAAAAACTCTTCTTAGAATGCCTAAAATTAGATTTAAAAAGCGCTGTAACCCATTTTGAATTATCAGGCATATATTTATTTAAGCGTGCTAAAGAAAAAGCAATTGAACATGCGGAAAAAGCGGTCACATATAATCCAACCAATGGATGGTATAAAACGAATCTAGCGGTTATCTATCAAGAGTCAAAATTGTATGAAAAGGCTGAAGTATTATATAAAGAATTAATCACGCTATTTCCTAAAAGAAGTGAATACCATTTTACGTTAGCGGAAGCTTATTTATACCAGGGCAAGATAAAAGAAGCATTAGAAGTTTATGATGCGATTGAAAAGATATTGGGGCCATCAACTGATTTAATTGTTCACAAACATAAGTTGTATTTAAGGTTGGGGGAATCTGAAAAAGCAATTACTGAAATACAAAAATTGATAGAGCAAAATCCTGCAAATATTCATTTTTATGGATTACTAGCAGATTTATACGAAAACGAAGGTAATGATGCAAAGGCATTAGAAATTTATAATAAAATTGTAAAGATTGACCCTTCAAATGGCACGGTTCATTTGTCTTTGTACGAATACTATCGCTATCATGGAAATCAGGATAAAGCGTTATCCGAATTAACATTAGCGTTTGAAAATTCGACAGTTGACATCGATACAAAAATGCAAATTATGTTGCAGTTTTTTACGAATTCAGAAAGAAATGAAAAAGTCAAAACCCAAGCATATGGATTAGCCAATATACTAGTCGATGTTCACCCAAACGAAGCAAAAAGTTTCTCTATGTATGGAGATTTTTTATCTCGGGACGGTAAACTAAAAGAAGCCCTGCAGATGTTTAAAAAAGCTGCAGTCCTGAATAGTGGAAAATTCCCTATTTGGAGTCAGATTGTCTTTTTAGAATCCGACTTGAAAGAGTTTGAGCTCTTGGAAAAGGACACTCAGAGCGCCCTTGAAGTTTTTCCTACACATCCCACTTTTTACTTTTTTAACGGCATTGCTAATATTCAACTTAAAAACTATGACAAGGCGATTGAATCATTACTTGCGGGAAAGGAAATGGTCTTTGATAACACGCAGCTTCAAGCTGAGTTTTATCAATATTTAGGTGATGCTTACCATGCAAAAAAAGAGTATGTAAAATCGGATGAAAGCTATGACAGGTCATTAGAATTTAATCGATACAACCCATATGTTTTAAATAATTACAGTTACTACCTCTCGCTTAGAAAGGAAAAACTAGCGTTAGCAGAAACCATGGCAAAAGAAGCCAACAACCAGGTGCCTGATAGACCAAACTTCATAGACACATATGCTTGGGTACTGTTTTTAAAAGGCAATCATGAAGAAGCAGAAACATTACTTAAAAAGGCTATATCTCTTAGCGCTACTCCAAATGGCACTATTTTAGAGCATTTCGGAGATGTGCTTTTTAAACTTAATAAAATAGAAGAGGCAATTATTTCTTGGCAAAAAGCAAAGGAGGCCGGAGGAGCATCGCAACTTATTGACGAAAAAATACTTAAGAAATATTATATTGAACCAACGATTGAGCAAGAGTGACACATTTCAAAATATATATATTATTAATATGCTCAATTGCATCCCTTTATTCTTGCAGTGGAAGAAAGAAAACGGTAGACGGTGAAAAACTCAAAAATCATTCCTCAAAATATCTAATAGACTCTATCTCAAAAACAGAATTTGATTATACTTGGTTAAGAACAAAAGGAAGTGCCGTTGTAAATTTTCAAGGAGATAAAAACTCCGTTAAAGTGAACTTTAGAATTCGTAAAGACAGCGCAATTTGGACTAGTATTTCAAAAAGCACCATACCATTACTAAACGCCTTACTTTCGGAGGATTCATTAAAATTTCTTAAGAAAATTGGCGGAAAACAATACTATTTAGGTGAGTATAAAGAAATAAACAATTTATTGAACCTAGACTTGAATTACCTTCTTTTACAAGACTTCGTCTCAGGAGCTCCAATTATGTTCGATTATGAAGGCAAGTACAAGTCCAAAATAAAAAATGGCATGTATCTCTTATCTTCGGATAAGTCTAAAAAAATAGAGAAATTGCTAAAAAAAGGAAAAGGCAATCGAAAGCATACATTATTTTATAGATGCTGGATAGAACCATCAAATTTTAAATGTTCAAAAGTGGAAATAAATTTTTTGTCGGATAGTAGTCGATTAGAAGTCAATTATTCTGATTGGATTGATGTCAGCGGACAGGATTTTCCTGAAAAATCCTCAATTTATTTTACTACTCCTTACGATACTTTATCGCTAGAAATGAAATACAGCAAAAAGGTTAAGATAAACGAGCCACAAAAAATGTTGTTTAAATTTAACGACAACTATTCTCCCTTTGAACTAAATGAGAATGAGTAAAAGCATATCAATAATCGTTTTTCTGATTGGTTTTTTAACCTCTTTTGGTCAAGATACCGATAAATTGAAACAAAAAGAAATAGAATTAAAAAACAAGATTTCTAATACTAAGTATCTAATTAAAACTGCTAGAAACTCTCAACAATTGACGATAGCGGAGTTAGGAATTATTAACCATCAAATTGCTTACCGGGAAGAATTAGAGGCAAATTTGAATTATCAAATGAGGAAATTAGATGAGCATTTAAACAGCCGTAAAAAACAAATATTATCTCTCGAAAATAATTTAAAGGAATTGAAGGATGAATATGCTAAAATGCTTCAATACGCATATAAAAATCGGAATACGGAATATCAATTAATCTATATCTTTTCTTCCGAATCTTACACTGAGGCGTATCATAGAATGCAATATATTAAACAGTATAAAGACTATAGAAAAAAACAAGTGGAAAGAATAAAAGAAACGAAAGACCTTTTAAGCGAAAAAATAGCGGAACTAGAAATAACGAAGCTAGAAAAGAATGATTTAAAAGCTATCCAAAAAACAGAAAAGAAACGTTTTTTAGAAGACAAACAAACTCAACAGATAGCGCTCTCTAGATTACAACAAAACGAACAGCAGCTTAAAAATAAATTAAATAAACAAAATCAGGAGAGAAGAAATTTGGCTTCTGCTATCCGTAAAGCAATAGAGAAAGAGATGGAAAAAGAAGCTCGTTTAGGGAAGGAAACCGGATTTAGAATTACTCCAGAAACTACGGCTTTAGCCAAGTCCTTCACAACTAATAAAGGGAGATTGCCATGGCCAGTTGCTAAAGGAGAAATAACAGGGAAGTATGGAAAGCATCGACATCAGGTCGTGAAAACAGCAACGATTGAAAATAAAGGTATTGATATTACAACAGAGAAAGGAGCAGATGTAAGGGCAATTTTTGGCGGAAAAGTAACAAGTATATTTATAATACCGGGATCCGGGAAAGTTGTAATGGTTAGCCATGGAAATTACCGAACTGTATATGCCAATCTAAAAGATGTGTTTGTAGAGAAAGGGGACGAAATAAGCACCAAAGAAGTGCTCGGCTCTTTACTGCCTTCTGAAAATGGTAATGTTTCAGAAGCTCATCTAGAAATATGGAAAATATCAACGGGAAACATGGATACTGTTGATCCATCTCTTTGGATTTATAGGTAATCACATAACCATTACTTCAATGTCCAAAACGCTTAACGGCTTGTTTTTATACCTTTTTACGCTTTTTACTCTTGCTAAAACAGTGCTTCCTCGATCTATTTGTTTTGCAACAATCGAATTAACTTTTAGGGATATATACCCTAACTTGAAGCCTTCAAAATATACTTCCACAGCATTTTTGTCAAAGATGTGGCTATGCTCTCTTCTCAATTCAATTCTGCTCTTATGTTTAAGCCTATGAAAAATATAAATCATATCGTAATAGGCTAATTCGACCACGTTTGTGAGTAATCCAAGATTTGGTAGGGGTTCTGCTAAAGGAGGGATCGTGTTTAATTGTCTCATAATTATTTGGCTTTGTTGTTGATTATGCTGCTAATAATTGGTCATTTATCATAATTGTTTGACCCAGCTTGTTCTTTAAGTTAATCTCACTTATTTCATCATTATTAGATAATAATTCATTTGTAATTAGCTCGGAAACATCAATTCCATTGATTGTCGGTATTTTACCCATCAAATTATTGAGTTCATTAAAATTGATGCTGATGTTTGTAAAATAACTTTTACTCCCTTTAAACACTTTACAAGCAAGTAATAAACCATCATCGTTTCGTTCATATACGATGAACTGAATTTCCATTTTACTTCCTTTTGTTAATGATGATATTGTTTTCATATTCCGTATTGTTAGTTATTACAATACAAACATCAGAACTTACTACGTAATGTATTTACGTAGTATCTATTTTCCAGCTTTATTCAAAGAATGGAATAAGAAAAAACTATTGAAAAAGGCAAACAACGTAACACCTGCCTGTGTTTCTAAGGTATCATCTCCTAAAAAGCTTAGTAAGCTAATTACCAAAAAAGCCCCATAAACATATCTATCTTTGGCTATCTTTAATATAGGATATGTAAATGAAATAATCCAAATCAATAATCCAACAAACCCAAATGCTATAAAAAGAGTTAAAAGCTGGTTATGTCCTCTCTTTCTATTTTCAGGAGCGAGCCGTGAGTTTAACTCTATATACTTTGCTTCAAAGGCGTCTGGGACATCTCCTGTTCCGACTCCCAGCCATAAGTTATCTTTAACAATTAATATCCCAGCGTTTGAAAAATTAAGCCTCTGTGTAATAGAATGTCCATTTGAGCTAAACCCACTCTCCTTACTTTTGAATTCAAAAAAGATTTGATGTAATCTTTTATTGATACTGGATAATTTAATACAGTTGGTCATGCCCGCTTCAATTTCGGATACTTCTGCGTCAGTGAGTTCTAAAACCCCTTGTTTGTCCTTCCTGTGTCCTTTTGAGGTAATATATCGATATATGGTTGCGGAAATTGGTTGACCTTTTTTATCAATCGAATCAAAGCGACAATCACTTTTCGTGTTCCATGTTTTTTCTACTTCGCTTGGACAAACATACAACCACAAATAATACCCATTCTCGGTAACCAGGCTGGTTGTATCGTGTATGTATAGCCCTCCCTCAGGTGTATGGGTTTCTAAAGAATGAAAAGCAACATTATCTTTGATTTGAGAATAATCATTATAAGAATTCAATACATATAATATCACAAAAACGAGAAATCCAAATCCCGCTAATCCAGATAGTATTTTAATCTTAATAGAAGACTGCACTTTTACTATCCATATCACAGAATAGGTAAATATCAAACTTAGGACAATTAAGCCCGTTCCTGAAAGAATGTAAAGAAAATAACAGAACCATAAACTTACAGAAACTGACACAATTTGAAACACTTTACCTTTATTAAAGAAATAGTAATTTAATAAAACTATTGCTAAGCAAATTAATAGGCTTAAACGAATATGAGAGATAAAAAAAGAGATATTACGGACATCTGTAATATCTTCCTTTATTGCAAAAAACTGCAAGTATGCTCCAAAACTTATGAAGGTGCTTACAAGCAATCCCGCTATAAATACGCCTATAATTAACTCGTAAATTCGTTTTGATAATAACGGCATAGACCCAATCACAATTGGAAAACTTAAGAGAGGGAGTTTTCTTACTATATCATGAAAGGCGTAGTCATAATTTGTAGTGTTAAAAAGCCAAATTACATGCACAAGAAAGCCTACTGCCAAAATTAACGGAGCAAAACTTAGTTCCTTGATTCTTTCCCATTTAGCTAAATAATCGCCTTCCAGAACCCAAGCGGCAGCAAGAATAATTGAAGCAATACTCATCAAAAATTTTCCCGTAGAAAGCCCAATTACCAATAAAAGTAAAGCAAGTATGTAGATCTTGGTATACGGAAGGTATTTGCTAAACACTTTTATTTAGATTCTCCTGATAAAATACTTTTATAGCGCACTTGGTCTTTTAAAACCTCTTTTGCCTCTTTCATATATGGGTCATTTTTAAGCGATGCTTCCACTCGTCCATTTTGGTAATAATATCGCGAAACAATTTCATTTTCAAGAAGCTCCATAATTTCATCTTTATACCTAACCATGTCTTCGTTAAGGCTTGGTTTCAATTTTGCGAAAAGTGCATTAAGTTCAATTTCAGAACTTTCGTAGTATTTTTCTTCCTTAACAACCTCTCTTAACTCCTGCAGCATCTCCTCAGAATCCGTTGTGTACTCAATTTCTTTATCTCCTAAATAAGTAATAAAGTTATTGTAATCCGTTTTTGAAAGTGAAAACTTACTTGCTGCAACAATTTCTGAGTGGGTTCTTTTATAATCTGTTGCATAATTAAAAATATAATTTTCAAAAATAAGAACAGATGTCAGCTTACTATAAACCGTAGGTTCTATTTTAATTTCAGGCTCAACTCCACGACCATCTTTTACTTCTCTCCCATTTTTTGTTGTGAAGGTTTTAATCAAACTATCTGCTACTTCAAATACAGATCCTCTATCGTCTCTATTTGCATAATCCAATTTTTGAATGCATCTGCCACTTGGAGTGTAGTATTTAGCGATTGTCAGTTTTACCTTACTCCCAAAATTCAAATCTTTGGTTTGCTGCACTAATCCTTTGCCATAAGTTGTCATTCCAATTATTACCGCACGATCCAAATCTTGTAAACTACCGGAAACAATTTCACTTGCAGAAGCAGAATAACCATCAACCAAAACAACTATAGGCATTTCTTCATCAAATGGAGTGTTTAGTGTTTTATAGTCTCTGTTCAAATCTGTTAACCTTCCTTTAGTAGCAACTACCATCTTTCCTTTGGCAATAAAATAATTTACAATGTTAACAGACTCGTGCAAGAGCCCTCCTCCATTCCCTCTCAGGTCGAACACCAATTTTTTCATTCCACTACTGTCCTTTAAATATTTCAGCGCTTTAACAACATCACTACTTGCTGTGCTCGTAAATGAATTTAACTTCACGTAACCAATTTCGTCGTCAACCATTCCATAATAAGGAACCGAAGGGATTTTAATGACCTCTCTAGTAATTGTTGTTTCATTAATAACACCCTCCCTTTCATATTTAACCTTTAGAACGGTTCCTGCTCCACCCTTTAAAATAGAACTCATTTCTTTTGTCGTTTTTCCAACTACTGATTTACCATCAATCTCCAATAAAATATCGCCCGCAATAATTCCTGCTTTATCAGTTGGGGAACCTTCATAGGGTTCTGAAATCACAATATGAGAGTCTTGCGTTTTTATCATTGCGCCGATTCCGCCATATTGTCCCGTAGTCATAAACCGGTAATCTTCTATGTCACTTTCTGGTATATAAACAGTATAAGGGTCTAAGGATCGCAGCATTGCATCAATCCCTTTTTTCATTAAGTTTCCTGGTTCTGGCTCATCAACATAAAACGTGTTGATGTTATCGTAAACAGATGCCATTATTCGAATGTTCTTAGTTATTTCGAAATAGTTATCATCATTTTTATTGGAAATTAATGTAGAGGTAACAGAAGTTGCGCTTATGAAAATTCCCGCTATTAGAAAAATATAAATTGACTTTTTGGTTTTGAACATGGGCTCTATTTATCTGTAATCTTTTTCGTTAAACGATTTAAAAGTAAGATTATTTTATCATCCACGATTTCGGACTGAGGAATATCTTTCCCCAGGTATATTAAAAACAGGGAAACACGCGTATTTTGACTTATTGTAGCCTTTTGGCAATCGTGTTTATGTTTACGATATGCCTCCCTTAATTTTCTTTTTATTTGATTTCTGTCAACTGCTCTTTTAAACTTTCTTTTTGGAACAGAGAATACCGCTTTCAATCCTGCTTCCCCGTCTTCTTTTAACCATACGATCTTAAAAGGGTAATCATTCAAATGTTTTCCTGCATCATAAATCTGTGATATAGTATCCCTGCAGGTTAATCTATCCGATTTAGATAAGGTATTTTTCATGGAAGTATTTGATTAAAACAAAACAAGGTCGACTAAAGTCGACCTTGTAAATATACATACGATACGTAATAAAATTATTTTTTCCCTTTTAAATATTGTTCAATTGCCATTGTCATTGAAGGGGCGTTTGAACTTGGTGCTTGCACATCAATTCTAAACCCTGCCTCTTCTACTGCTTTAGCTGTCGTTGGCCCAAACACTGCTATTTTAGTTCCGTTTTGGATAAACCCTGGAAAATTCTTAATCAAAGATTGAATTCCTGATGGACTATAAAAAACTAGCATATCGTATTTAACGGCAGATAAATCAGATAGATCACTACAAACAGTTTTGTAAAGGGTAGCATTTTTAAACTCAATTCCAAATTTTTCTAATTGTTCTGGAATTACTTTTCGCTGTATATCAGAACATGGAACTATAAAATTTTCTTTTTTATGCTTCTTTAGTACATCCCCTAAATCTGCGGTTGTCTGTTTTCCAAAAAAGATTTTTCTTTTACGATATACAACATAGTTCTGCAGGTAATAGGCAACTGCCTCAGAAATGCAAAAATACTTCATATCATCCGGCACTGTAAATCGCATCTCCTTAGCCATTCTAAAGTAATGATCCACCGCCATGCGAGATGTTAAAATTACTCCCGTAAAATCAGACAATAAAATCCGTTCTTTTCTAAATTCTTGCGCGTCAACACCTTCTACATGAATAAAAGAGCGATAGTCGATTTGTACGTGATATTTACCTGCCAAATCAGAAAATGGATTCTTCCCGCTTTTTGGCTCTGGTTGAGACACTAGAATAGTTTTAACTCCCACAATTAATTCGTTTTTAGTTAAACATTCAAAATTTACCCTCCAATAGTAGATATGTTACGGCTAGAGGCAAGATTTCGAGGGTGCAAAGGTATAAAATAATATAATACCACGAAACATTAACTCCTAAGCTTTGCCGAATACCTTGGAACAGCCTAAAAACATAGGTTATAGCTAATAAAAAAACACAGTACACCTCTCCGATATTTTGACTTTCCTGGCCTAATAACTGGATATTTATATTCGTACTGTGCGGGAAAAACAAAAGTGCAATTATTCCAGGAAGCAATAAGACCCCTATTATTTGATAATGTCTAAAATTATAATTCTTCGCTTTTTCTAGCACATCACCAGCCTCTGAAATACCATTAACTAGACTTATGATTGCAAATTTTATCCCTAACAATAAAAACACCCCGCCTACTATTAATCCATAAAGCAAATAAGACTCTGCTGGTGCAATTACTTTAATTAATAACTTGTATATAAGAATAGAAATTACAATAATTGAGTTGAGTACCAAAGCAATTGATAGCCGAGAGGACAGACCATGAGCTCCTTTATAAGCTTGATTGGAAAGAGTAAAAGAAAAATATTGGCGGAAGGAGTCTCCAATAACTCCAACTTGCATATGCCTGATTATGGCATAGGAAGCCAGAACTAGGAGCAGCGGCACAACCATCCACTCTATAGAGGAAATTTTATCTATGGGAATTCCCGTTTCATTCATTTCGTTTACAAAAATAAATTAATCCCCCTTGAACGTCGACCAAACTGCTAAAAAGAAAAACAACAAAAAGCAGCTAGCTGCTTTTTTATTATGCGAAGATCTTTATTCGCAATCTGATTTAAAATCAGCAAACACTTCGATCTCTACATCTGGCCATAAAACACTTGACCCATCTTTTCCAGTATGCAAAACAGAACACACTCCATTTAATGAATCAAGAGATGATTGAGCATCCCAGTCTGGAATATTAAGGATTGCAGAAAGCTTTAAACGACTTTCAGATGTTGCTTCCCACTGCACGCCTATTTCTTTTTCAACGCCATTCATTGTTAGTGCAACAGTTCCAGAACCATCTTCGTTTAAAGAAATAACCTTTCCAGAAATGGTTGCAGCATTTGTCATTGTTCCGAAGAAACTATCTGAAATTTTAACATCCCTTACTGGGTTTTTAGAATTTACAGACGCTGTATAAATATCAAACTGTGCAGTCTCTGCGGACCCAGCCATTGTTTCATTATCGGACACGCCTGTTACTACTACTGAATCAAACGTTCCTCCAACACCAACCTTATCACTTAATTTAAAGGAAGTCCAATTAACCACAACACTTTCGTTGTCTAAAGTTAACACACAAGGCTTCGTCTCTAAAGCTGTATCTGTAGGATTTTCATTTTTTTCTTCTGTTTTTTCAGTTTCTCCACAACTAACAAACAGTGCTGTTGAGGAGATAATTCCAGCGGTAATAAAAAGTTTTTTCATTTAATGATATCGTTTAATTATTCAAAATTTACAAGAACTCGATTTTTCTCTACCGTCTCTCCCTTTTTTATGTTTATTGAGCTTATAACACCTTCAGATGGAGACTTAAGCATGTTCTCCATTTTCATAGCCTCTAATACTACAAGAGGGTCGTCTTTTACAACGGTGTCGCCAATGCTAACCATAATATCTACAACCACACCCGGCATAGGAGCTTTTAACTCGTTTACTTTTTTAGTTGATGCAGCATCCATTCCTAAAGATTGAAGAAGAACATCATATTCATTCGTCAGCTTTACCTCAAATCTATCTCCGTCAATTTTTATTGTGATTGTTTTATTTTCAGAATCAATAGCAAGTAGTCGGGCAATGTGCTTCTTCCCATCTCTTGAAATTAAAAGCTCATTGCCTTTTTTCTTTACTATCTCAATTTCAAACTTCTCGTTGTTTAATCTTCCTTGCAACGGGGTCTTTACCTCAGGAATAAATTCCACGGAAGCAATGTTGTTAATTTTCGCGCTTACTTTCATAAAAAAGAATGTTTGATGTACCAAAAGTATAGAAAATCTCTCGCTAAACAAACAAATATACCAGACATACATATTTCATTCTCAGGTTGCTGATTAATTCTCATATTTGCAATTCATACAATAATTCAAAGAAATTATGAATATAAAAAACGGAATAGTTCTGATATTTAGTGGATTGATTACAATTAGTTGTACTCCAAAAAAACAAATACAAGAAACTTCAAGTGTTGAGAAAATCACAAAAGAAGAGGGGAAAGAGCCTGCAGAGAGAAAGCATTATAATCCTTCGGAAAAACGCGTTAATGATCTACTACACACAAAGCTAAAGGTCAGTTTTGACTGGAAAAACCAACAATTAAACGGGGAAGCTTACTTAACCCTTAAGCCATACTTTTATGCTACGGATTCACTAACCCTTGATGCAAAGGCAATGGACATACATTCTGTCAGGCAAAATGACGGGAAATCAATGGAGTTAAAATATACCTACGATGGGCAGTATTTGAAAATTAAATTACCAAAAGAATTCGAACAAACAGAGCAATATGACATCTATATTCAATACACCGCTAATCCAGAAAAAGTAAAGCAAGAAGGTAGTAGTGCAATTTCATCTGCAAAAGGCCTATATTTTATCAACCATGATGGTTCTGACAAAAGCAAACACATGGAAATTTGGACTCAAGGAGAGACTGAGGCTAGTTCTGTATGGTTTCCTACTATCGATTCACCAAATGAAAAAACTACAGAAGAAATTTACATTACGGTTCAAGATAAATTCACAACTCTTTCAAACGGTTTGTTAATTGAATCTACTCAAAATGAAAATGGAACAAGAACAGACTATTGGAAGATGGATCAGCCTCACTCTCCTTATTTATTTATGATGGCCGTAGGTGAATTTGCGATAGTTAAAGACACCTGGAAAAAGAAAGATAGTTCTGAAATAGAAGTTAGCTATTATGTAGAAAAGAAATTTGCACCACATGCTAGAGCAATATTTGGGAAAACACCTAAAATGCTTCAACATTTTTCAGATTTATTGGGTGTTGAATACCCATGGCCAAAATATAGCCAAGTAGTAGTTAGGGATTACGTTTCTGGGGCAATGGAAAACACATCTGCAACAATCCACGGTGAATTTTTATACCAAACAAAAAGAGAGATTATTGATGGTGGAAATGAGTCTATAATCGCCCATGAGTTATTTCACCATTGGTTTGGAGATTTAGTGACTTGTGAAAGCTGGGCTAACCTTCCGCTAAATGAATCTTTTGCCAATTACAGTCAGTATTTATGGGATGAATTTGAGTATGGCCGAATGGAGGCAGACATGCATGCTTATGGAGAAATGGAGGGTTATTTTTTATCTGCACAGCAGGGGGGGCATGTAGATATGATACGCTTTGATTATGAGAGTAAAGAGGACATGTTTGATGGTCACTCATATAATAAAGGAGGAAGGATATTAAATATGCTAAGAGATTATGTGGGGGATGAAGCGTTTTTTGCATCACTTAAATCATACTTAACTAAAAATGCCTATAAAAATGCTGAAATACATGATTTAAGACTAGCTTTTGAAGAAACTACGGGAGAAGATTTAAATTGGTTTTTTAATCAGTGGTTTTTATCAAGTGGACACCCAGTGTTAAAATACGAGCAAGAATATAATGATTCTACAAAAATATTGACAGTCTCAATCACGCAAAAACAAGACACAGAAAAATGGCCTGTTTATAAATTGCCTATTTACATTGATATATATGTTGGGGGGAAACCGCGCAGAGAATTGGTGTGGGTGGAAAACGTGGAAAACACATTTGAGTTTAATGCTTCTTCTGAACCAAATTTAGTGAACATTGATGCAAAAAAGGTTTTATTAGCAAAAAAGACTGATAAGAAATCTCTAGAACAATCGGTTTATCAATTGAACCATGCTGGGCTTTGGCTGGATAAAAAAGAAGCGATAGAAAAATGTGGAAAGAGTAGTAATCCAGCTGCTGTGGAGGCCATTATTAACGCACTGAACCAGCCATTTTGGAATGTTAAAACAATGGCCATGGGTAAAATCAAAAAAGCGGTTCAAGTCAAGCCGGAGGTTGTGAAAAATAAACTAAAGACACTTGCAACCGAGGACAACAACCCCAAAGTGAGAGCAAAAGCAATAAAAACGTTGATGAAATATTTCTCTGACGACAAATCCTTAATTAGCGCTTATAAGATAGGATTAAAAGACTCATCATATCGCGTAATGGGAACTGCTTTAGCGGGCGTTACATCCATCGACCCTGAAAAAGGGTTAATGGTGGCAAGGTCAATGGAAGGGGTAGAAAGTGCTTCTGTTAATAATGCAATTGCTGCGATATATGCAAAAAAGGGAGATTTGAAGGAGCATGCCTTTTTCATAAAAACGATTTCTGAGCTAAATGGAATGAATAAATTAGGGTTCTTGCAAAAATACAATGAGTATGTATTGAGAATGCCGAATGAGGAAATTGATAAAGCAATTGGTGTTTATAAAAACATTATTGAAACTGAATCTATTTGGTTTGTTAAATTATCAGGGTATAATCTACTAGCAAGTGTACAAAATTTTTATTCAAAAAGAGCAATGGAAATTTCTGCTGAAATAGAAAGTGCTCAAGCCGATGGAAAATCGGAGCAAGTGCCTGACTTAGAGAAACAAATGAATATATGCAAAATTCAAGACACCAAGGTGGCAAGCTTATTAAGTGAATTGAAAACTATAGAAGCAGACCCGAACGTGAAGAAGTATTTAGGAATGTAATGATTCAGCTTTAATTCAGCCTGTTAGCCCCATAGACATTTCCTTTGCAGTCATAATCATGCCTTTGCAGTGTTTATTAAGTGATATTACTTAAAGAATCCTCGCCTCGTTAAATTATTGAAAGGATAGCGCTTAACTCTCCCTTTTTTATTACCTTTGCGGCACAAAAGAAAGACTATGGAATTATCATTGTTATTTTTACAGAAAATGGGGGTTCCTGGAATCATCCTTATTTTAATCATCGTACTACTATTGTTTGGTGGTAAAAAAATCCCTGAATTAATGAAAGGATTAGGAAAAGGAGTAAAGGAATTTAAAGGTGCTTCGAAGGGAGAAGATGCAGATAAAAAGTCAAGTGATTCTGATGACTCAAGCAATTCCGACGACTCAAAAAAGTCAGACGCGTAATTCAATAAACCAACTATTTTGAAAGAATATATTTCCCTTGCACAAGTAAGAGAGGATATAGGAAAAGGCGCAATTACATGTATTGAACTTACCGAAAATTATATCCAAAAAATTAAGTCCTCCAATTTAAATGCTTTTTTAGAAGTGTTTGAAACAAGTGCTGTCGAACAAGCGCAAATAGTAGACGAAAAGATTAAAAAGGGAACTGCTGGTCGCCTAGCGGGAATGGTTATTGGCTTAAAAGATAACATCTGCTATAAAGGACATAAGGTTTCCAGTTCATCTAAAATACTAGAAGGGTTTGAGTCAATTTACAACGCAACGGTAGTTGAAAAGTTACTACAAGAGGACGCAATCATTATTGGACGGTTAAACTGTGATGAAATGGCAATGGGGAGTTCAAATGAGAACAGTGCTTATGGTCCTGTTTTAAACCCTGTTCAAAACGACAAAGTGCCTGGGGGGTCATCTGGAGGTTCTGCAGCTGCAGTCAAAGCAAAACTTTGCTTAGCTGCCTTAGGCTCAGATACAGGAGGTTCAATTCGTCAACCAGCATCTTTTTGTGGTGTAGTTGGCTACAAGCCTACTTACGGGAGAGTTTCCAGATACGGTTTGTTAGCATACGCTTCTTCTTTCGATCAAATAGGTCCTTTAACCAATAATATTGAGGATGCAGCATTGATTACAGAAATAATTTCTGGAAGCGACGCCTATGATAGCACGTGTTCTGTAAAACCGACTGAAGGTTATTCTAATCTAATAAAAACGAAAGAATCACCCAAATATAAAGTTGCTTACATTAAAGATTGTCTAGACATGGCCGGCTTAGATGAAGAGGTTAAAACAAAAACTCTTGAAATCATTGAGAAATTAAAGGCAGAAGGTCACGAAGTCGAAGGAGTTGATTTTCCGTATTTAGACTACTTAGTTCCTAACTATTATGTTTTAACTACAGCTGAAGCATCTTCAAATTTAGCTCGATATGATGGTGTTCATTTTGGTTATAGAAGCAACAAGGCAGAAGATGTGGAAACAACTTATGTCCATTCTCGAAGCGAAGGTTTTGGAGAAGAAGTTCAAAGAAGAATCATGATGGGAACGTTTGTACTAAGCGCTGGTTATTACGATGCTTATTACACAAAAGGACTAAAAGTTAGAAATATAATTAAGCAAAAAACAGCCGCGATTTTCAACGATTACGATTTTATTCTCTTGCCAACTACTCCGACTCCGGCGTTTGGCATCGGGGAAAACGTAGACAACCCTATTGCAATGTATTTACAAGATATTTTTACTGTTCATGCTAACCTTTCGGGCACTCCCGCTATATCATTGCCCTTAGGTAAGCACAGTAGCGGGTTGCCTTTTGGAGTGCAATTGATGGCAGGCTCGTTTCAAGATGCGAAATTACTCGAATTTTCGAATCGATTGATGCACTTAGACTAATCAATGTTTTAATGAGCAATTGGGGGCGGCATATTATAATTGGATTTTTAACCGCTATAATAATAACCGTTAATGGTCAAGCTGACACCACAATAGTCGATACGGTTGAGGTAATTGAAAAACCTGACTTGTCTTTTGTAGATAACTACGACAGCATGCTTGTGGCTCATTATCGAGAAATGAGTCACTTTACACTTGATACCAGTGAATTAAACCTTTTAAACTTACCAGCCGACTCGATTCCGAGATTTTCAGATGATGTTTTTAAATTCAGAATTGGGCAGCTAGATCAACAATCTCCTTTTTCATTTGTTGCAAATGATGCAACTATTGCAATGATAAAGTTGTATGCCTACAAGCGTAAAAGACTTACCTCAAAAATGCTTGCTTATGGAGAGTTGTATTTCCCAATATTTGAACAGTACTTGATAAAATACGACATGCCTTTGGAGTTGAAATACCTTCCAATTGTAGAATCCGCTTTAAATCCAAAAGCAAAGTCTAGTGCAGGGGCTGGAGGCTTATGGCAGTTTATGCCCAAGACGGGAATGATGTACGAATTGTCGATTACGTCCTATGTTGATAAACGATTTGACCCTTACCTAGCGTCGGATGCGGCATGCCAGTATTTAAAGTTTTTGCACGCTATTTACGGTGATTGGAGCATGGCTTTAGCTGCTTATAATGCTGGGCCGGGAAACGTAAACAAAGCAATTCGGCGTTCTGGAGGTAAAACTACTTATTGGGAAATTCGACCTTATTTATTCAAAGAAACTAAAAACTATGTTCCTGCATTTATTGCTGTGAATTATATAATGAATTATGCTTCAGAGCATAATATCTATCCTAAAAAACCGTTGTTTTTAGAGTTAGAGGTAGACACAATTTACATTTGCGATAGAATAGAATTTGAGGTTTTAGAAGAGTGGTTAGGCTATGAAATAAGTAAATTGAAATATCTAAATCCGAAGTTTATTTCCAATATAATTCCAAAACCTGATAGTATTGATTTTATTTACTTACCCAATTTTTTAATTGGAGATTTTATTATGCATGAAGATTCCATTTATAAATATTCTTCTTTGGAAAATAAATATTTTGTAGCAGCAAGTAAACCTAAAAAGGTTTTGAAAACGCACTACGTGAAATCAGGCGAATCCATTCGTTCTATAGCGAAAAAATATAAATGTACAGAACAAGAAATTAAAGCATGGAACTTATTGTCCTCTAATTATTTAAAATCGGGCAAAAAGCTTTCCATTTATGTAGAGGGGAATGCTAAGCGGGATTCATCTTCATCCGCAAATAAGACTGATGTGAAACAAGAAACATTTTCAGGAGAATATACTTATTACATAATTCGCAAGGGCGATACACTATGGGATATCGCACAGAAATATAATGGCGTTAGCGTTGAGGATATAAAACGGCACAACAACAGCCTTAATTCCAACAATCTAAAAACAGGAACGAAAATTAAAATTGTAAAGAAGTAAAAGCGATCTTCGTTTATGGTATTAAAACAATTGATTGTTAACAATACCTTTACTCACGCCTTCGTTTCATGTGCTAGATTGACTTACCTTTGGTTACGTATGAAGTATACACTCGAAGAAGAATATGAATACGATTTTAGGCTAATTGGCATCAGTTGTCACGAAAAAGATTACAGAATTTGCTGGGGGTTAAATAGCCGACTTCGTTTATCTTTAGCTAAAGCGGAGGGAGAGATTGAAGTGTTGATTAAAAAAACAAACGAGTTTAGTAAACATGCGCTGTATTCATATTTTCAGGAAGATACTGAAAATGAATTTGCGCTGCTAAACAACAGAGGTAATTCGGGATATTTGGTGCCTGAACGGGCACATGCAGATTATTTATTTATGATAAAAGAAAGCTACGATGTAAATCTGGGAGAATTAATTTCAAATATTAAATCAATCCCTTTTGTTCTTACAGCTTTCGAAGTAAAGGTTGGAGATCTAAAATCGAAGGAGAATTTACTTTTTTAGAAAAGAATAGCGATGAATAAAAGAAAGACAAAAATAGTAGCCACAATTGGGCCGGTTACTTCATCAAAAGAAAACCTGATAAAACTAATTAAGTCAGGGGTAAATGTTTGCCGGTTAAATTTCTCTCACAGTACGCATGAAGAGCATCTTGAGGTAATAATGAACATCAGAGAAGCTGACAAGGAATTAGGAACGCATACAGCAATTTTAGGAGACTTACAGGGTCCAAAAATTAGAATAGGAGAAGTAAAGGATGATAACATTGAACTTGTCCCAGGGGCTGAAATTATCATTACAACGAAACCTGTAATGGGAACGGCAGATAAAGTTTCAATAACCTATCAAGGGTTGCCACAAGACGTTAAAAAGGGTGAGCGAATATTGTTAGACGACGGAAAGCTAATGTTCGAGGTAATTTCAACGAACCTTAAAGATGAGGTGAAATTGAAAGTAATTCATGGCGGTTACTTATCTTCTAAGAAGGGGGTCAACTTGCCTAATACAAAAATTTCTCAACCGAGCCTTACTGAGAAGGACAAAGAAGATTTGCAAGTAATACTAGAACACAACTTGGACTGGATAGGCTTATCTTTTGTAAGGTCAGCAAAAGATATTATTGAGTTAAAGCATCTTATTTCTCAAAACAACAAACAAACAAAAGTTGTAGCAAAAATTGAAAAACCAGAAGCGGTTGTCGAACTTGAAAACATTGTAAGAGAATCCGATGCGGTAATGGTTGCAAGGGGTGATTTAGGGGTTGAAATTCCTATGCAAGATGTTCCGTTAATTCAAAAGAAAATTATTACAACCTGTTTAAATTACGCAAAACCTGTAATCGTAGCAACGCAAATGATGGAGAGCATGACAGAAAATGCTGCACCAACAAGAGCTGAAGTAAACGACGTTGCCAATGCTGTTATGGACGGTGCAGATGCTGTTATGTTGAGTGGAGAAACTTCGGTCGGGAAGTTTCCATTTATTACAGTTGAAGCAATGTGTAAGATTATTGAAAAGATTGAATCAGATTATGAGGAGATGTATTCAAAAGAAAGAGAGCCTGCAAAGGATATAGAGCGTTTTATTACGGACTCTATTTGTTTTACTTCTTGTCGTTTAGCGTCTAGAGTTGAGGCTGCAGGAATTATTACCATGACGCATTCTGGATATACAGCTTATAAAATATCTAGTCAACGACCAAAAGCTGCTGTATTTGTGTTTTCAGGAAACAAAAAATTACTCACTCAACTAAGCTTGGTTTGGGGTGTAAAAACTTTTTTTTACGACAAAACAGTAAGTACAGACCATACCATTGCGGATATTAAATATCTATTAAAAAAGGAGGGTTATGTTACTAAAGGTGACATGATAATAAATACTGCAAGTATTCCAATTGAAGAGAGTGGTAAAACGAATATGATGAAAATGAGCGTTGTTGAATAGGCCATATAATTTACAACACTTACCATTAATAAATAGCCCGTTATGATAAATACAAAGTTACTTGCTGAAATTTGTGAGGTTGCTGGAACTTCTGGGTTTGAGCAAAGAGTTCGAGAAATCGTTTTAAGAGAAGTAACCGCTTTAGTGGATGAAGTTTCCGTTGATAATATGGGAAACGTTACGGCCATAAAAAAAGGAACAGATTCTTCAAAAAAAGTAATGATAGGGGCTCACATGGATGAGATTGGCTTTATTGTTACTCATATTGATGATGAAGGGTTTGTAAGGTTTCATACGCTAGGTGGATTTGACCCTAAAACATTAACGGCTCAACGCGTTATAGTTCATGGAAAAAAAGACATAGTGGGTGTTATGGGGTCTAAACCCATACACGTAATGACGGCAGAGGAGCGAAATAAAGTTCCTAAGACTACAGACTACTTTATTGATATGGGAATGTCCAAGAAAGAAGTGGAAAAGCATGTTTCTGTAGGAGATCCAATAACAAGAGACCGAAAGCTTATTGAAATGGGCGACTGTGTTAATTGTAAATCAATAGATAACAGGGTGTCTGTTTTTATCTTAATAGAAATGTTTAGAGAATTGAAAGAGGCGGCATATGACGTTTATGGTGTCTTTACAGTTCAGGAAGAAGTTGGAATCAGAGGAGCTTCGGTTGCTGCGCAACAAATCCAGCCTGATTTTGGATTTGGACTAGACACAACAATTGCATTTGACGTACCAGGAGCTGCTGCTCATGAAAAAGTTACCGAACTAGGAAAAGGCGTGGCTATAAAAATTATGGATGCAAGTACTATTTGTGATTATCGGATGGTGAATTTCATGAAGCAAACTGCTGATAAAAACAAAATTAAATGGCAGCCTGAGATACTTACTGCTGGAGGGACAGATACCAAAGCAATTCAACAAAACACTGCAGGAGGCTCTATAGCCGGAGCTATTTCTATTCCCACACGCCACATACATCAAGTGATAGAAATGGCACACAAACAAGACATTCGAAATAGTATTGATTTACTGAGGGTTTGCTTAGAGGGCTTAAATACTTACGATTGGGAGTTTAAATAAATTATAAAACAAAAAAAGAGAGAGCTATAGCTCTCTCTTTTTTTAAAATGTTTTGGAGGTTATCTCCAAAACATTAAAGTATTTACTACTTTACCCAAAAAGGCTTTCACATGACCAATTAATCCTTTCGGCTCTGATTCATTAGTATCAGCTTCAGCAGGACCTGCAGACAAAGTAATCGACGAATCCGAACCACTAGCAGCTCCAGCACCAATTATTTTATTGTAACTATCAATTAAACCTGTTTTGTTTTTAGTTGTAGTTAGCAACGTTGGACCAGCAAGAGATGTTGTTTCTCCATCACCACAACATCCACCGTTTTTCACAGAATAAACGTTAACCTCTTCTTCGGTTAAAGCTTTAAGTTCTGATAATTTTTTAATGCTTTCAAATCGAGCATTAAAAAGAGCTGTTTCTTGCTCTAAAGCGCTAGCAGCGTCATCTGACTGTTTTCTAGCGTTTTTATACATACCGCTAAACCCAGTAATTTCAGCTGTGCTTTTTGCTCCAAAAAGAGTTCTTACAGTTCTTACCGAATAAATCGGATCAACAATAACATGCACGTTGTTTTGCAAGATTGCATTGTAATAAGCCTCATCTTTTGCCATTCCGGCAGTAACATGCTTACGAGATGTTGCTTTTATAACCTTCGTGAAATCAACATCTAAATCAGCAACATATGGTCCAGCCACACTTAGACTTGTGTCTCCAACATCAGACATTCTGTAGCTATGCTTGTAGCTTACACATGATGACAAAAACAATGCCGAGACACATGTTAATAATAATAATCTTTTCATAACTTTGTATTTTTTATAATTTTGTCTTTTTTATAACTTTCAATATTACAACAATTGTTGCTCCTAAGCAACACTTTAGATAAGTAGTTCATTCTTTACGTTGAATAGCCTAAAATAGACGTCTAAAAACATTTCCTGTTTTTTTTAGTCAGGCTTCTGTTTTTGTATCTTCAATAACTAAATGTCTTTGCGAAAATGATTTATGATTGCATTCTTATAGGTAGTGGGCCAGTTAACCTTATTGAGGCAATGTTTCTTTCAAAACAAGGAAAGAAAGTTCTGGTTTTGGAACAAAGCGAATATATTGGTGGAGCATGGGGAAAAGTGCCTTTAAAAGAAGGGTTGCCCGATTTTCAATTGGGTTGCCATATTTGGGATATTGAACCTAAGGCGTTTAATTTTCTTTCTGAATTTCTAGATATGAAATTAGTGAAATTGAAGCCGCAACCAGAATTTGTATTTAAAGGAATTAAACTGCCTTATGACTGGAAGAATTTATTGTTTTATATCCGGGGAAAACTTAGGCCAAAAAGCGGAATGGAATCTGGGAGTTTTAATAAGGCAAGAATTATCCCAGCAAAATATATTTACCCTGCTGGAGGATCGTTGCAGTTTATTGATAGGTTATTGGATCGGACTAAAGATTTTGGAATAGAAATTAGAACAGGAATCAAGGTTAATAAATTAGAGATTGGAGAATTTACTAGAGCGATTTCTACAAGTGAGATATTTGACACAAAAGAAATCGTTATCACATCTGTAGCGCAGTTAAATTCGATTTCAAAAAATGGTGAAGAATTTATTTTGCCTGAACCACGTTTAGTAAATTACATTCATGGTCACTTATTAATTAATGATTTAACACCTGCAAAATTTTCCTATGCCCGCCTACCAGGAAACCCTTTAATTCATCGTGTTAGCGACGAAACAGATCATGTAAAAAACCATGGGGTTGATATGAATGGTAAGAAATTAATTCTTGCGGCGGTCTATCCAGAATTATATTATAAAACGACTAAAGAAGAACTCGCTATCATGGTGATGGAGAATTTACATAAAAGAAAATATATAAATAAAAGAGCAACGCTAAGCAGTCATCATTGGAATGTGTTCCCTACACATTACATTCCCAAGGACCTAAGACCAGAGATTTCTGAAAAGTTTAGTCCACAGGTAAGGTTGTTGCATACAACAAACATGATGTTTTCCATTAGGGATAATAGCGAAAGGTGGAGTCAGGTATTACTTAGTTAACACACCAAATATCACATAATTAAAGGATGGTGGCAATATAGGGTGGATTACGCTATCGAATGTGGCTAGTGTTTTCCGCTGTTTTTCTGACCTTCCAAAAGCTGCAGTAAATCCCAAAGTAGTTAGTTTAACCGAAGTGAACCCGTCAAATAAATCTTGATCTCGTTTATAGTCTATATACCTCCAATAAGAATTCCATTTAATAAACTTCTTCCGAAGGACGGAATGCAGTTTTGACCCTTTACTATTTTCAGCAAAGAGAACAGCACCTCCCGGCTTTAGCACTCGTCTCATCTCTTTAAAAGCTTTTTGCTGTTTTGTCTTTTTAGAAAGGGCCCCCAAAACGCTTTTAAAAACAACCAAGTCAAAACTGTTTTCTTGAAACTTACTCAGATCTGCTAAATCAACCCCTTTTTCATAATAAATTCTATCGCTAACTTTATACCTCTTGTGGAGTTGACTCGTCTTTTGAGGAAAGTCATTATAATCAGTACATACTACGTTTACCCCTTTTAAAGCCAGCCACAAACTAAGTCCCCCTTCCCTTTCCCCAATGGCAAGAGCCCTCATTTCTGTTTTAATGGCAACGTTCTTTTCCCAAAATGGTAGCGCTTTTGACCAGGTTTTAATATCCCATTGGATAATGTCTTTGAAAAATTCTTTATGGTTTTGCATAAATACTCATTAGTACATACCTCAAAGGTAAATAATCAAAAGCTGGTTTTCATAAAAAAGATTTTTTTTACTAAATTGCAGTGTGGGAAAAGCCCAAATTATATTGACAATTCTTATTGTGTTAGCTTTTATGTCTTGTCATAAGGATAAAACACTTCTCCCAGAGTCATGCAATACGACAATAAGCTATACTACGGACATTATTCCTATTATTCAAAGCTCATGTATGACAAACCTTGGCCCAGGAACAGGATGCCATGACGCATGGATTACCGAACACAGCAATATCGTAAATTACATCAATAATGATTCTTGGCAAAATGCAGTTTGGGGCTCCTATTCAATGCCAAAAATGCCGAATAGCTTTGGTATCGATTCCTTGACGTCGGGAGAGATTCAAATTATGAAATGCTGGGTAGAGCAAGGCTTTCCAGAAAACTAGGTTTACTCTATAAACTGATATGAATAAATCATTGCCTCCATTTCACGTAAATACTCTCGTTTCTCAAAATGAGGAGCGTACACATAGCCTTCTATAGTAACAATCCGATTGTTTGGTTCGTCAAACATACTTATGCTTAAGAAAGGTCCTCCCATTAGGTCTCCTTCTACTCGCCACAAACCTCTCATTTCAAAAACGTATAACCCATTTATCATTTTCTGTGAAAACTCAGGCTGCATTCCGAATCTAAGCTCTGTTGCCATATAAGATCCTTCAGTCGGACCTGGGACAGCGTACTTAAAAACAGAATCTCTTTTTGCAATTTGGTAATCAAGCGTGAAGGTGCTGTCGTCTACATATGGATAGGTATAAATAATTATTCCCTGTTGGATTTCATGCTCATGGTTGTCAGCAAATTTCGTTCTAAAACGCTTTAGCCAAGAAAACCCGTCATAGTTTTCGTCTATAGTCATGTCCGAAGGCACAGAAATTGATAGCTTTTGAACTTCAGAAAGCTGATTAACAACCTCTGCGCTTCCTTTAAATTCATATTCTCGCATTAGTTTCTTACGACTATTTTCATTTAGCTCGGCAATAAGTTGATCCACTTCAAGAAGAAAAAGAGCTGTTGCGCTTTTCTGATTTACGGCTCTAAACTTATATACTACCTGACCAATTGACCATATATCTTGAGTAGCTTCTTCTAGCCTCGCGTTCCTATTGTTTGCTTTATCTGCAATGTCAAATATCACAATGGTGTGATTCCTTTTTAACTCTTGAGTAAAGCTTTTTCTCGTAGAAATTTCTATTGAAAATGTTTTTTCGGGTTGCGGTAGTGTTGTAATGTCCTGCTGAAAATACTCAATAATTGTTTTCTCCAGTTTGGTTCCCCAAAACTGTTTATCCAATATGATAAGTATCTTGCCTGGATCTCCTGTTGCATTTGATTTAAATATATTTTCATTGTATTCGTCACCACTACAACTAGTAAAAAAACATGTAGGAGATATTAGTAGTAAAAATATTAATAGTGTATTTTTCATGGTGAAATGAGTTTTTTGTGAAAGTAAAGATAAGGTAAACAACATCAAAAATCATTCCCTGAATAATGAAAAGCTTCCTTAACGGGGGCTTTTCATTATTTAGTTACGCAACAATATAAAACAACCTTCCTAAGGCACCTAATTAAAACCCACCGAAGGTAAACCCTACTGAAAATGGATAAAGTTCAGGTGCTTTGTTTTTTTCGAAAAGAGAGGTAACGGAGTATTTCCCAAATAACCCAATACCACCAATGCTCAATCTAGCAATTAGATCTACTTTGAAAGGATTGATATTAAAATCATCTTTAATTTTGTTTTTTTGCTTTGTGTCATTTTCTGGCAAGAAATATTTTTGTTTGATTCTTGACCCTATTTTATACGCTCCGATTGCACCAATTTGTAACCCTACTCTTTCTTTATCAGGGTTTCCAAACCTAAACCCAAGTAATAAAGGCACCTGAACATACGTAGCTCGTAATTCGTATTTATCGTTAGCAAGAATGGTATCTAAAGTAAACATTGTAGTATCGCTTCCCGTGCTAATCTGAATATTATTCTTAAACGAGTATTCGCTAAAATTCAAGCCAATTCCAGGAGAAATATAAAACCAGTCTTTTGCTATGTTTGCGCCATTCAGCATAAAGTTTACGCTAGAAGCAGTAGACTTTGATGAGTTTAACTCCATCATTCTTTGAGACTGAGGCAAACTCATAGAGTAATTAGGTGTTAAGTAGCTATTCATGCCAAAGTCTAGTGTTGTAATGACTTCCATTCCATCTTCAGCTACTGTTGTATCCTCTTCGAAAGAAAAATCTTCTCCAACTCCGTCAATAATTAAGAAAATTTTGTTTTTAGTTTTTATTCTTGTAGTGTCGTCACCATTGATGTGTTCTGTTAGTGCGAAAGCGCTACTTGATAAAAATGTAGCTGCGAGTATTGGTATTAAGTTTTTCATATGCGTAATTTCTAGTTTATTGTAATTTTATAGTAGGACGGGCAAGTGTTTGTTTTGTTACAATTGGAGTTAAAACTTCTTTCTTTTAGTGCGAGAAAATTCAAAACTTCCTACCGAAAACACCTTGGTAGTATAGCTTTCGTTCGATTCATTATTGTATGCAATTTCTTGTTTACTTACTTTATTTAACCCCCTAGCAATTGCGGTAAATAATTCATTATTCTTGATTTTTGACACATCTTCAGAATCTTGGTTAAGCACTTTCTTTCTTATTTGGTTATTTGTCCATTCATTAAATGTAAGATCAGTGTTCGATGGTTCGTCAAACGAAACTACTGAATCAATTTTTAGATCATTTGCGGAATCATTTGTGACTATCAGGTCTTCAGGTGCAAGAAATATTTCAATTTTTTTAGGAATAACTTTCACACTGTCTTTTAAGTCAATCGCCAATCCATAATTGTTTCTTGGAGCAACATAAATTTCAGGAATAGGTCTGTTTTTAATTCGAGTGACGTTGTTTGCTTCCTCTTCAATCTTTTCCTGAATAATTTGAATCTCATTTGTGATAACATCAGGCTTGTCTTCAATATATATAGGTTTCTCAATAGCAATAATTCCTTGAGGCTTATACTCTTGTATCTCAACATTCTTTTCGAGCATAAAAAAGATTAGCAAAGAAGCAGCTATTCCTATTAATGGATACAATACAACAACTCGACTTTTCTTTTTTAGAGAACTCTTATTTGGAAAAATAGCCTCAGGAACAGTAAGAATAGTGTTCTTATACCTGTTAAAAAGTTGCTTGCTTTCCTTGTTTTCATTTACATACTCTATTAGTTCCTTTTCGTCCTCTTCAGTATTGACTCCTTCAATAGAGTTAACAATAAATCCTTCTACATTATCTTCGTTTATAGCAACCTTAAGAAATTCCTTGTTGAACAAGACATCCACAATTGGATCAAGCTCAAACAAATCAAAGTTCTCTAGCTCCTCTTTTAATAAAGGATTCTCTTCCATAAACAAAAGTAACTCTGCAACTTTTTCCGCTGAAAGACTCCCCTCTCTGTAGTCGAGAAAAAAAGCTTCGTAGTTATGTTTGTTAATACTCATTAGATAACGGTCTCAATGCTTTTTAAATAGTTCTGTAAAAACTTTCGTGCTCTAAATATGTAAACCTTCACTTGTGATTCTTGTAGGCTTAAAATGTTTCCAATTTCTTTGTAAGAATATCCTTCGTAGTCACGCAAAAGGATAGCGGATTTTTGAACTTCAGGAAGTTTTTCTACAGCTTGATTTAGTATTTCTTTTAAATCTGAATATTGCTCAGAATGATGTTGTATCTCTTGATGTGACCCCTCCATCATTGTTAGACGACTATCTTTTCTAAAATAATCAATCATTGTTCTATATCCGGCTGTAAATAAATAGGACTTTGATTTTTCAAACTGCACATCTGAATGTTTTTCCCATAATTTAGCAAAGACATCTTGTACTACATCTTTAGCCGCATCAGTATCTTTCATACTTTTTAGTATAAACCGATAAAGACCATCTGCATGTTTATCTACTGTTTTATTGTACTCTGTACGTGTCATTTACTTAAATACAAAGGTATGACGGTTACAGGTTATAATTTGTTACACCTACATGTAAATTATTTTTGAAGCCAATTGAGCCCCTCCAAAAATACCGTGTCCATTTTTTATGTTTGAATATACTTGGACCGGTTGTGCAAATGGATCTCCTGTAGTTTCAGTGGCGGTTTGATACGATTTATTATATAAGTAATGCTCTTCCGAACAAGAATAAAGATTCAGAACCAAATAACTTATATAGCTCACATCACTTAGAGTAAGTGTAAATGTTGCAGTTTCTCCGTCAAATAATAAATCATTAAATAATAGTTTGTCGGACGATTTATCGGCATAGTCTGATCCAAATTTTTGATCCATTGTTCTAATATAAACAGGAAAGGAATAGGACCCGCCCCAGGCAGTATCTACAGCCAAAACAGTAATCATGTAAAAATTATTTGTTTGATTTGCATCCGTAAATTCGAGAGATACTTGAAGCTCTGTTTCGTTTTGTGTAGAATTAGAAAATGTGTTAATTGTAGCAGTATCCCATGCAGAAATTGTCGTCAGCATTGGAATTGCGCAAGTTGCACTTACATCTGTATAGCCCAGTGCTTCTGCAATTATCGTGTAATTAACGTCTTCTTCTGGAAGTTGATTCCCCTTGTAGTATCCTAAAGTATCTTCCACTAATGTTTCTATCAAAGATCCTGCATCATTATAAACTGCAACAATGGCATTACTGATAGGCGTAAGGTCTCCTGCGTCGATAACGCTCAAGCTTCTGCTTAAGTGTACTTGAAATGTAGTGTCGGTGCTAATCATGGAGTTTAATACAATTTTAGAAGTGGTAGCATCCTCATCGAAATCAATATATTTTTCACAAGACAGCAAACCTGTTATTAGCAGTATATTTAGCACTAATCCTATAATGTTTTTCATATTATTAAAATTTAAAGCTGTAACTAAAAGAAGGAATTATTGGAAATAAGCTTATTTGAGTAAGTCTAATATTTCCTTGATTATCGCTGTTAAAGAATAAATAAAATGGATTTTGTCGGTTGTACATATTATAAATTCCAAAGCTCCAGGTTCTTTCTCCCCACTTTTTCTTTTTATGAAAATTTATCCCCATATCTAATCGATGATACGAAGGCATTCTGTAGTTATTTCTACTTTCTATACTCTCAATACTATGAAAATACCCATATGAGCCATTAAATACAGCGTCATAAGATTGATATTTCTCAGTTCCTAAAGTAACCGCATTTCCTGTTCCATAAACCCAAACAACGCCAATATCTACATGGTCGTTAATGTCGTGAGTGATTGCAATTCCAATATCGTGTCGCCTGTCGTAACGATATGGATAAACTTCACCAAAATTAAGGTTTTCAAATTGTCTGTTTGTCCATGAAAGCGTATAACCGATCCATCCGGTTGTTTTTCCATGTTTTTTCTCAAGTAATAATTCAACTCCATAGGAAACCCCATTCCCAACTTCAATTTTACTTTCCCAATCCGTTCCCGTTTCAAAAAACGAAGCACCATCTTTATATTCTATAAGGTTAGTCATGGTTTTATAATAACCTTCTACACTAATTTCAAATAATTTACCATGCGTATGTGCAACTCCTAATGCTACCTGATTAGAAAATTGTGGTTTGATGTTATCTGTAGGTGGCACCCATAAATCTGTCGGTAATCCAATCCCTGCATTTGTAAGCAGGTGAAGATATTGAGCCATATGTGAATAAGAGGCTTTAGCAGATAAATTTTCGTTAATCATGTACCTTCCTGAAAACCTTGGTTGAATGGATGTGTAAGTTTTACCATTTACATTAAACCCTGAGAAATGAATTCCTGAGTTTATTTTTATCCGATTCCCGATTTTTATATCGTCTTCCACATATCCCCAAAACTCTCCAGCGGTTATTCTATCTGATCCAAAAGTGGTGTCAATTACAGAGATGGCGCCCACGTCTTGTGTTAATTGATTTACACCAGGAGTAAACAAATGGTTGGTGTATCCCATTCCAAATTTCACATAGTGATCAGGATGAGGAGTGTAATCAAAGTCCACTTTACCTGAAAAATCTTGAATTCCTGAAAGGTATTCAAAAGAATATCCGCCTGTATATGTGCCAGTGTTATCCGTTTGAACATCTGTTTCTGCAAACCCAACTTTAAATTGGTATTTGCTATAAGTAATAGTTGTGTTACTAAATAACTTCGGGCTAATTAAATAGTTCCACCTAATAGCCGCTATTGTGTTCCCCCAATTAATTCCTGATTCTGATTCAGAATCATAGGTTGTTCCGCTGTTGGCATGGCTGTATTTATCAACAGCATAAAACCGATCTTTTCCATTATAAGCACTCAAATAGAGTCTACTTTTGTCTGAAAATTTATGGTTTATTTTAGCATTAAAATCATAGAAAAAATAACCCCCATAGCTTCCATTTTCGGTTTGTTGTTTTATAAATGGACGAGAGAGAATATCAATATAAGTTCTTCTTCCGGATATAATAAATGACGTTTTATCTTTTTTTATTGGTCCTTCAATCATCAGTTTTGATGAGATAAGACCAATACTTCCCTCTCCATGCACTTCTTTCATATTTCCTTCTTTCATCCGAATATCAATTACAGATGATAATCGCCCTCCATAGTGCGCGGGAAAGCCCCCTTTAGTAAGCTTAACTGAGTTAATTGCGTCTGCATTAAATACCGAGAAAAACCCAAATAAATGAGATGCATTATAAACAGGAACTCCGTCCAGTAAAATGAGGTTTTGGGCTGGCCCACCACCTCTTACATATAAGCCTGAACTACCTTCACTGCCACTTTGCACGCCAGGAAGTAATTGAATAGTTTTCATGATGTCTTGTTCCCCTAATAATACAGGCAAAGACTTAACTTTATCAAGTGAAAGATCTATTGTGCTCATTTCTGAACGTTCTTCTATTCTCTCGGATTCACTAGCTAAGACCTCAACTTCCTGGAGGTTTAATGAGCTATTTAAAGAAGCGTTAATAGTAGTGTTTTTATCTAGATAAAATGTTTGCTTGTAGGACACAAACCCAACAAACGAAATTCGTAGGTTCACAGTATCTTGAGCCAAAGTGATGCTATAAAAACCATAGCTGTTGGCTGTTGTTCCCTTCCCGGATTTTGAATCATAAATTGTTGCCCCAAGTAATTTTTCGCCTGTTTCACCATCTTCAACGTATCCTGATATGGTATAAGTTTGTGCAACTATTGAAGCATGAACACAGAATATGCTTATCAAAAGAATTAATTTGGAGACCAGCTTCATTTGTAGAATTTTCAACTTATAAAACACTTACAGTTTTAAAATATTGTCTGATCTCATTTATTTCAGTGCAAAAGACGTTTTGCCAATTTGATGTCCCTCGGTATATATTTCTACTATGTAAGTGCCTGCTTCCAAATCTGCTTCAACTTCATAATAGATACACAAGTCCATATTTTTGTTTTGATAGTTTACCTTTCTTTTTACACTTGCAATTCCATCTCTACCCCCGTCCATTTCAAAATGAACAACTTCTGAATTTGTCAATTCTGTTCCAGCTGGAGAAATAATGCGCATGTAAATATCCTTGTTTTCGGGTGTGGCGATTTTATTTTCTAAAACCGTAAAGCAAGACTTAATCATCGTTGCTCTGGTTGCACGTGTTGTTTCTATTTGCTTACCGCTACTTTTTATTCTAATTGCATTTGCGGTTATCCCTGATGTCTGCAATACAGACCCAAGAGCAACTGTTTGGTTTAATAGATCATTTTTATCCTTGATATTATCTCTGTCCGATTTTATATCCGTTATTTGGTTGTCCTTGTCCTTAATAGTGTTTTTTAAACCGGTATTTTCAGTGCCCAAAGAATCAATTGTATGGATATACCCCTTCATAATTTCACGCAGTGTCTCCGTTTCTTTCTTTAGTTTATAGATTCTTCCCCAATCTTTTTTCTTTTGGTTGTGAAGAGTTTCAACTTCATCCAAAAGCCCTTGAATATGTGCTTTTTGTTTATTAATACTGTCCAACATTTCATCATTATCGAATGTTAGGCTATCATATTCGTTTAAAATAGCTGTTAAATTATCTTTCAAGGTTTCGTCATCCGATTCCTCAATAATGCCCGTTTTTTTAAGAATATCGTTTAGATAATCTTTTTCAGTTTGCAAATTAGTAACAGATTGGGAGCAAGCAGCATTTTGCTTTCTTCCATCTCTAATTTCTAGACCCAACCACCCCCCAACTAAAAGCAATAGTAGAATTATAACTATATATACCGCACCGCCTTTTTTTAACTCTGTTTTTTCCTTTTTTTCCATTCTATATCTCCCTTTAATATAACTACAACGGAATATCTCGTCTAAAGTTATCCTAAACTATCATTTTTCAAAATTAATACTATATTGTCTATTCCAATGTGTTAATTATTATATTCTATTAACATTGATTTGAACAAAAACCATGCTAAGAAGTCTTATAAATTTATTGTATCCAAACTTGTGTGCGTCATGTCAGGAGGTTTTATTGAAGAACGAAAATGTGATTTGCTATAATTGTATGGTTGACCTTCCTCGATCATTGCATTATCAGGATATGGAAAACCCTATAGCCAAACTATTTTGGGGGAAAATAAAATTAGAAATGGCGCTTTCTGCTTTTACTTTTGTTAAAAAGGGTAAGGTTCAGACATTGATGCATGAATTAAAGTATAAGGGAAATACAAAGGTTGGAGAATTAATGGGTATTGAGCTCGGAAAGGAAATTGAAAAAGCAGAAATTACAGATAAGGTGGATGTCGTTGTTCCTGTTCCGATTCATAAAAAGAAATTAAAGCAAAGAGGCTATAACCAAAGTGAATTTATCGCAATTGGAGTTGCAAAAGTTTTAAACTGTGAGATAAATACGACCCTATTAATACGTATGGATCGTTTAGAAAGTCAAACAAAGAAATCGAAATATGAGCGCTGGGAAAATGTAGGGTCAGCTTTTACGTTGACCGATTCAAATCAATACAGAGGCAAACATATTTTATTGGTTGACGACGTTGTTACAACTGGGGCAACACTTGAGGCCTGCTGCAAAAAACTCAAAGAAATAGAGGGCGCGAAACTTAGCATTGGCACATTAGCATCTGCTTAAATCAGGCACTTGTACAAATGTTTTTTTGAATATCGAGAGACTCTTACTTCCTCGTTAAGTTGAACTCCTTTTATAATATATTCAATTAATTCTCCGGCAAAATGTGGTGCTAACATTACGCCTTTGCTTCCCAAGCCATTAAAAATGTGCATATTGCTATATTTTGGATGAGTCCCTAGAATTGGCCTTCTATCATGAGTAGTTGGCCTAACTCCTGCTCGATGCTCAATAATTTCAAAATCAAAATCCCCAATAGCCTTAAGCTTTTCTATCAACTGTTCCTTACCTAATTTGGTTGTTTCTTGGTTAATGTTGTCTCGGTCATATGTAGCTCCGAGAACATATTTATCATTACCTATTGGCATAACAAAACAACCTTGACTTAAAATACAGTCGGGTAAGTCTTTTGTTTTAATTATTAAAACCTCACCTTTTGTTGGGCTTAGTGGAATATAATTGAAATAAGGGTTTTGGTTAATTTTAAACCCTTCACAAAAAATAATGTTTTCAGCAACTATTCCTTTGTATTCGACACCTGTTTCAGAATAGGTAAGTTGGTTATAATTAAATTGCTCTTCGCTAATAATCTTTTCTTTTTTAAAAAATTCCTTTGAGCGGCTTAAATAAAGGGCAACATCTAATCGCCCAGCCATATTAACCTTTCCAGACCCAAAGGGAAAGTCTAATCCCAATTCTTCATCGCCAATAATATCTTTCATTGGGGAATCAGCCAACCTTCCTTGCCAATTATTTTGTTCCTCTATAGAGCTAAAAACCCTAGTCATGTCAAGTTTATGAAATACTTTCGTTTTATAGGTGGCTTCAAATGCATCATAATACGCTTTAGCAGCAGGTATTAGCGAATCGGCTTTCCAAGATAGTATCACGCGCTTAAACGACATAGGGTGAATAACTCCTCCCGCAATAAGGGAAGAGGAGCTTTGGTGCTTGTTATCAATTAAATGAATAGTATTTCCATTTTCATATAACTTATGGGCTAATGTAGTCCCTGCAATACCCTGCCCTACAATAAGAAAGTTTATTGTTTTGTTACTGAACATAAATGTCTTGGAAACAAATTACTAGCCCAAAGAAAATCAAGAAACAGCCTACAACAATACTAACTCTATCCAGCGCACGAGGGGTTAGCTTATTTTTCAATTTGCTTGCAAAGTGAATTTTAAGCAAATCCAGTCCAAACATGGTTGCAAGAGTTGCTGAAAAATAATATATCAGATTAGGCCCTTCAATTTTAAGATGTTCTGTGGCGTAGGTGCTTGCTCCAATCCAGTATATCAAGACAGCTGGATTTATGGCATTTAAGCCGATTCCTTTTCCAATTAAAGCGAAATAGGTTCTAACCCGCATAATTGAAACCGGATTTTTCCCCATTTTTTCTAAACCATCAACATCAATTCGTTTCCCTTTTTGTGGAGATTTTTTATTCACAATGGAGACGATTCCCATTATAATAAACAACGTAGCGCCTATATATTTTAAATATGTGACCTCATTAATGCTTTGATTAATTTTTTCTGAAAAGAAGAATGCCGCTATTAAATATAGAACATCACTAAGTAAAACCCCTATATCAATAAAAATGGCATGACGAGCCCCTTTTTTAATACTGGTTTCTAATAGAACAAAAAAGACGGGGCCAATTAGAATACTCAAAAGCATTCCAAATAATATTCCGTTTAAAATTATTGTAGCAAACACGCGCGTAATTTATACAAAGATAACAAGTGTGCTAAGAATTTGGTAGATATATAACAAAAAAAAAGGGCCTCTGAAAACAGAAGCCCTTTAATACTATATAAAAAATAAGTGTTTACTTATTTAACAACTGACATAGCTTTAGTAATTGAAGTTTCTCCGTTTGAAAGAGTGTAATAATACATTCCTCCAGCTAAAGTAGAAGCATCTAAGTTGATTTTGTAATCACCAGCAGCTTTTGTTCCTTCGTTTACAGTCATTACAACTTTTCCAGTCATATCTACTACAGTTAAAGTAACGTTAGCTTTAGATGCAACAGAATAGTTAATTGCAGTAGTGTTATTGAATGGGTTAGGAATGTTTTGTCCTAATTCCATATTTCCAGCAACATTTTCAGAGATACCAACAATTGCAGGATCAAAGTTAAATCTTACCATTGGAGTACTAGTTGTATAATACTGAGACCCTGAACCACCCGCTGTAGGGTACATAACGTAACTAGTTTGTGGCTCTGATTGTCCAGAAGTACCATAATAGAACTCAGAGTAACACCCAACCATTGGATAATAAAATCCTTGAGCAGCAGTTAATGTAGGTAACGAGAAGTAAACCAAAGTAACCGTTGCATTATTGTCAGCATCAGCTTGAGTAGTTGTGTACTCAGCAGTTTCATCAACATACTGGAATCCACCAGCACCATCATCAGTATATAGTTTACCGTAGATAACAGTTCCAGTAGGAGTGTTAGATCCAATAACTACATCAAGGCCAAACACTTGTTGATCAGCGAAGATTTGGTGTGGACTTCCAGCTTCAAAAGCGAAGTCTCCAGGAACTTGTCCATCTTCTCCACCACCTTGTGCTTCATATACCCCTCTATCACGGCCGTAAGTACCAGTAGCAGCAACAACGTCAAATGAATCCATCGCTCCATTATCAGCAGGACTATCATCAGCTGCAGTAGCAGAAATAGCATAAGTAACAGCATGACTGCCAGCTGTAGCTGCAGGAGTATATTGCGTAGTTACATTTAATGTGTCAGACGCTCCTGAAACAAGAGTCATTCCAGCAGATGTTCCAGTGAAAGTTCCACTATTAACATCAACCGTTACAATAGATGCTGTTTGATCAGCAGCTCCAGCATTAGTTGCTACAGAGTAAAAATCAACCGGCGCTACCTGAGAAGAAGGAATAGAAAAATAAGGTAATCCGTTAGATCCAAAAAAAGAAGTTACCTCAACTAAATCATTAGCGTCTTGCACATTGATTTTTACATCATCAACAACCCAATACCAACCCCAAAAATCTTGATCATCGTAGTGAAAACGAACTAACACGTTGTTAGACCCACCAGCAACAGACGAAATGTTTATAGTAGTAACCTCTGGTTGTCCTGAATTTTGAGCTGCTGCTCCAGTTACGTTTCCGTTTGCATCAGAAATAGGAAAAACAGTCCAGTTAGCACCACCATCACCTGATACGTGTACTTCTCTGATATCTTGCCACCATCTGAAGTTGTGTTCGAAAGTTAAAGTAACATTCATTTCAGCTTGTCCAGTAACCGCGTTTGTAGCTGATAAATCAATCGGTGTTCCAATTGTAAGATCCGCAACAATTGGAGTTCCGTCACCATCCGTATTACCAGGAGCAGCATCAGAGTTTACCATAAAGAATCCGTTAGATGCAGTAGAAGAAGCAAAATCCCCTAATCCTGCTGGAGTAGCTAAATTGGAACCGTCTTGGTGGTACCATTCGTTAGTAGTAGGAACGCTTGTGTTGGTAAGAACCCAATCACCAGCAGTACTCATGTCGTTTGACCATAATTCAACACCTTTTTCGTACAAGGGTGTTGTTGCTTCAATAGCACCTCCAGTATACGATTTTTGCACTAATGGCGTTGTATTAAACACACCATCCTGGGCAATACCCGTTGAACACAATGCTAAAGCAAGTATTCCAATGTAATTTTTTTTCATAATTTTTATTTTGATTGTTTTATCTTTTTTATAAGCATGCAAATTTCCGTAATATTATCTTATAAACCAAATTTTACCATTGGTAGTTCAAATTTGCCTTTTAGCCGACACTTTCTTCTATGTAATTTTCAATTGGCGCGCAACTACAAATTAAGTTCCTGTCTCCGTGCGCATCGTTTACCCTCCCTACGGTTACCCAGTACTTATTATCAGCTAGATATGCTTTTGGATAAGCGGCTAATTCTCTTGAATAAGGCTTATCCCAATTATCAGAAATCACCATTTTTGCAGTATGCGGAGCGTTAACGAGAACGTTATTATCTTTCGGAAATTTACCAGAAGCTACCTCTCTTATTTCTTGCCTTATACTTAACATCGCATCGCAAAAACGATCTAACTCTTCTTTTGATTCACTTTCAGTGGGCTCAATCATTAAAGTTCCAGCTACTGGGAAACTAACTGTTGGGGCGTGAAAATTATAATCAATTAACCTTTTTGCAATATCACCAACTTCGATATTTGCCTCTTGCTTAAACCCTCTACAATCTAGAATCATTTCATGGGCAACAGTATTATTTTTCCCCGTATAAAGAATGTCATATTCACTCTCCAGTCGAGACTTAATATAGTTTGCGTTTAATATAGCCATTTCTGTAGACTTTTTTAACCCTTCCGCACCGAGCATTTTGATATATCCATAAGAAATTAGATAAACTAATGCGCTACCCCAAGGAGCAGAACTTACCGCTGAAATCGCATTTTTATCCGCAAAATCAATTACCGGGCTACCAGGTAAAAACTCAGCTAAATGCTGGACCACCCCAATAGGACCGGCTCCTGGGCCACCTCCACCGTGTGGAATGGAAAATGTTTTATGTAGGTTTAAGTGACAAACATCTGCGCCAATGTTCCCTGGGTTTGTTAACCCAACTTGGGCGTTCATATTGGCGCCATCCATGTAAACCTGGCCTCCGTTATCGTGAATAATAGAAGTCATCTCAATAATTCCCTCTTCATATACACCGTGTGTTGAAGGGTAGGTTATCATTACACAGCTAAGGTTGTCTTTGTGCTCTTCTGCTTTTTCTTTTAAATCGCTTATATCAATGTTGCCTTGCTCATCACATTTTACCACAACAATGCTCATTCCCGCCATAATTGCACTTGCAGGGTTTGTTCCGTGGGCGGAAGAGGGGATAATACAAATATTTCTATGGTCGTCTCCACGGCTCTTATGGTAAGCCCGAATTACCATAAGTCCCGCATATTCTCCTTGAGCGCCACTATTTGGCTGAAGGGAGATTTTGGCAAACCCCGTGATTTCGCTTAAATCTTTATCCAACTCTTCAAATATTTCTTGATATCCCTTTGTCTGATACAATGGCGCAAATGGATGAACATTGGCAAATTCCGGCCATGTAATGGGGATTAACTCGCTTGCGGCATTTAATTTCATTGTGCAAGAACCAAGCGGAATCATTCCATGAGTTAATGAAAAGTCTTTGTTTTCTAACCTTTTTAAATAGCGCATCATTTCTGTTTCAGAATGATATCTATTAAAGACCTCATGCGCTAAAATATTACTTGTTCTATAGAAACTTGAAGGAATAGTAGCTTCGGAGTTTTGGATAGCCCCATTCGTATTTGCTGCTTCAGCAAAAATTGAAGTAATCGAATTCAAATCACCCTCAGTTATGGTTTCATCTAAACTTAACCTAACAACATTGTTTTCATAAGCAAAGTTTACTTGATTATTTTCTGCAATTTTTCTAATAGCATCTGTTTTGTCTGTTGCAATGGTAAGTGTGTCAAAGTAAGTATTGTTAACAATATCATAACCTAACTCTTCCAGTGTTTTGGCTAATCGACTCGTGTTAATGTGAATTGTATTTGCAATGGCTTTTATCCCTTCAGAACCATGATAAACAGCATACATTCCAGCCATAACAGCTAACAATGCCTGTGCTGTACAAATATTGGAAGTTGCTTTTGCTCTTTTAATGTGCTGTTCTCTGGTTTGCAGAGCCATCCGAAGAGCTTGATTCCCTTGGCTATCAACAGACACACCTATAATTCTTCCGGGAATCAGTCTTTTATAGTCTTCTTTGCAAGCAAAGAATGCTGCATGTGGGCCCCCGTATCCCATAGGCACCCCAAATCGTTGTGTAGAGCCAACCACCGCATCTGCGCCCCACTCTCCAGGTGATTTTAATAAGGCAAGGCTCATTAAATCAGCAACTGCAGCAACGTGAACATCTACCGCATGTGCGCTTTTAGCAAAAGAAGTATAGTCTCTTATTTCGCCATTGCTATCAGGATATTGAACCATAGCTCCAAAGAAACTTTCATCAATAGTGACTTCATCGTAGTCCCCAAAAACGACCTCAATGTTTAATGGCTCAGCCCTAGTAATTAGAATATCCCTTGTTTGTGGGAAAATGGTCTTTGCTACAAAAAACTTTTTAACTCCTGCTTTTTCTTGTGCTCTACTTCTTTTATGAAAAAACATTATCATCGCTTCTGCAGCTGCCGTTCCTTCGTCTAACAGTGAGGCATTAGCCATTTCCATTCCGGTTAAGTCCATAACCATCGTTTGAAAATTTAGTAATGCTTCAAGTCTTCCTTGAGAAATCTCCGCTTGATATGGTGTATATGCTGTATACCATCCTGGATTTTCTAGAACGTTCCGTAATATTACAGAGGGCACAAGCGTTCCGTAATATCCCATTCCAATAAAGGATTTGAAAGCCTCGTTTTTAGCCCCCAATGCTTTTATACGTGTGAGATATTCTTGTTCAGACAATGCACCCGAGATAGATAACTCTCTTTGTAGTCTTATATCTGAGGGTATTGTTTTGTCTATAAGCTCATCAATAGATGAACATCCTATTTCGGACAACATTTTATTGTTGTCGTTCTCTCTGGGGCCAATATGTCTTTGAGTAAAATTCACTGATTTCATATGCTTTCAATAATTAGGACCGCAAATATAAATATTTACAATGTTATTAAGTGTGGTCGTGTGGAATATTGAACGAGAAAAAGCGTAAATGTTAGAATCATATAACGCGATAAGCTTATTCTTTGATTATATTTGAAAAATAATAGCACAAAAATGAAGACAAAAATAATCATAACTTTTGCTCTCCTAATTGTTTTTAACGTAAGCGCTCAAGACAAATTATTGCTTTTAAATGGTAGAATTGATAAGGGTGAAATTACCGCAGATAAAGAATCAATATTTGATTTTAAAATCTATAAAAATAGTGGTAAAGAAAAAATAATCTCTTACGATAAGTCTCGAATATTTTCCATTACAAATATTAACGGAAAGGAATCGATTTTGTACAAAAAAGATTCAAGTATTGGTAATTTCCTATCTGAGAATAGAATGCGCATGTATATTTATGGACAAAGAGATGCTCACGAAAACTTTGGCATTGGACGTCATTTATTCGGAGGTTTCTTGCTCGGTTTTGCAGCTACTGTTTTTGACACGTATGAATTTGGACCTAGCAAAAAAGAGATTGCCGACGGTGCAACACCTGTCCCGACAGGTTTTTTTTTAAGAGACCCTTCCATTTTTCCCGTCCTTTTTCCTTTATCTATTCCACTCGGAGTAAGTTTACTTCCTTCAAAAATAATAAAGGATGATGTTTCAAGTATTGAATATTTGAACAGCGAAGAATATATTGAAGGCTTTAGTAAGGTAAAGAAGTTTAAAAGACTTAAAAGCTCCTTTCTAGGAAGTCTTTCAGGGATGGCTATGGCCCTTATTTCTTACTACGCTTTAAACCTCTAACCCCTACCAAATTGATTGCTATAATTCGAAAATTCGTTGAACTAATTATTTATGGAAACATTTGGATTTCTTTAGGAGCGGTTGCTTTGACGTTAAATACGTTCCTAGTTATGGATTGGACTATTAACGATGACCTTTTATTGCTCGTTTTTTTTGCAACTATGCTTTCATATTGTTTCCAAAGGATTGTTAAGCACACAAGTGGTGCCTTAATTAATTCTACAAGACACCAATGGGTTTATAATCAAAAACAGTTCTTGTACATGCTCATCATAATTTCTTTCTGCATTTCAGGGTATTTATTTTTTACACTATTCTCATTTTATGAGCTTCTTTATTTTTCACCATTAATTGCAATAGCGTTATTCTATGCAGTTAAATTGTTTAGCAAATCATTACGAGACATCCCTTTTATAAAAATAATATTGATAGCGTTTAGTTGGGCGGCCGTTACCGTATTAATTCCTGCTTATATAAACGAAGAAGCATCTGCTAATGATACTTGGGCTTTATTCATTCTCAACTTCATCTATATTTTTGCACTGGTAATACCCTTTGATATAAGAGATTTGGGGTTTGATGAACCAGAAAAAAAGACAATTCCACAACTAATAGGAATGAGGGCTGCAAAATACACTGCGATTATTCTATTGATTATATGTGGATTACTCTCATTCGCTTTATTGAAGGAGGCTGTTTTTTTAACCCCTGTCTACATAGTGTCGATAGTGGTTCTGTTTCAGGTTAATGATAAAAGAAAAGAGTTTTTTTACGCTTGTGGAATAGATGGGTTGATTTTGTTATTTCCATTTTCAACTTGGATTATTAAATCATATATTTAGATTTGCCGCATGGTAGGAACAAAAGTTTTATTGATATATACTGGTGGCACAATCGGAATGATCAAGGATTCAGAAACTAGAGTCTTAAAACCATTCGACTTTGAACAAATTAAGAAAGAAGTTCCTGAGCTAAATAAATTTGAATGTGAGATTGACACATTCTCATTTGAAGACCCATTAGACTCTTCAAACATGAAGCCCGAGGTATGGGTTAGAATTGCAGAGATAATTGAAACTAAATATGCTGAGTACGATGGTTTTGTAATATTACATGGGTCAGACACAATGGCTTTTACAGCAAGCGCACTGAGTTTTATGTTGCATGGTTTAAATAAACCCGTAATATTAACGGGTTCTCAATTACCAATAGGAACTATACGAACAGATGGAAAAGAGAATTTAATTACAGCAATAGAGATAGCGGCAGCTAAAAAAGCAAACAACCCTCTAGTACCTGAGGTGGCTATTTATTTTGAATACAATCTTTATCGAGGAAACCGAACCACCAAGGTAAATTCAGAAGACTTTGAAGCTTTTGATTCCTTTAATTATCCTCTTCTTGCCGAAGCTGGAATTAAAATTAAATACAACACAAGAAACATTTTAGAAGTAGACACAGAAAGCAAGTTAAATGTTTTTAAAATATTTGATAGAAATGTGGCTTCCTTGAAATTGTTTCCTGGAATTACAAAAGATTTTGTTTCCCATTTTATGAAAACGCCAGGCTTAAAAGCTATAGTGCTAGAAACATTTGGTTCTGGAAATGGAGTGTCGGAAGAATGGTTTTTAAGCCTGCTAAAAAAAGCGATTGACAAAGGGGTTGTGATTGTTAATGTTACTCAGTGCAAAGGAGGGGGAGTAGACCAATCTAAATATGAATCCGGAAGTGGATTAGAAGCAATAGGAGTTATAAGTGGCGGGGATATTACATTTGAGGCGGCAATAACCAAGCTTATGCTACTTTTAGGCGGGAATACAATTACTGAAAAAATAAAAACAAAATTTTTATCTCCTTTTTGCGGTGAGATCTCTTAATGAGAAACGTTAATATTCCCTGCTTAAGCGGCAAAAACCCAATCCGCTTACCATCAAAATTCAACCTTTGCTGAAAACAAGGATTGTACAATAAGAATTTTTTGTATTTTGGCGACTTGTAAACGAGAACGAAGATTATTTACTTCAGGAAAAGTTGGCAATAAAAAGAAAATAAAACCATTTTAAACAATAGTAAACTAATAAATCATCATGAAAAAAGTATTCACATTAATAGCTGTTACAGGATTGTTATCATTCGGAACTGTTAACATTGCTACTGCACAACCGACAGATCCAGAAGTTGCAGCGGTAGATTCAGCAGCACTAGATTCAATTGCAATAGTAGAGGCGGCGGCTTTAGAAGCTAAAGCTAAAGCAGATGAAGAAGCATTAGCTAAAGCAGAAGCGGAAGCAGAGAGTAAGCCAGTTGAATTGGTTCAAGAGGACCCAGACATTTCTCAAACAATTAAAAAATACTTTATTGATGGGGGTCCAATGTTCATGTCTTTTGTATTGATTGCATTAATTTTAGGATTGGCACTTTGTATTGAGAGGATTATTTATTTAAACCTTGCTACTACAAACACAAAAAAATTACTGGAAAGCATTGAAGCTGCACTTTCATCTGGAGGTGTTGAAGAAGCTAAAGAGGTTTGTAGAAACACAAGAGGTCCTGTTGCTAGTATCTTTTACCAAGGCCTAGAAAGAAGTAATGAAGGTGTTGAAATGGTTGAAAAATCAATTATCGCTTATGGTGGCGTTCAAATGGGATTGTTAGAAAAAGGACTTTCTTGGATTGGATTATTTATCGCATTAGCTCCAATGCTTGGGTTTATGGGAACTGTAATTGGTATGATTGATACATTTAACGTTATTGAAACAAAAGGTGAGGCAGAACCAGCTGAGTTAGCGGGTGGTATTAAAGTGGCCCTACTTACAACAGTATCTGGTTTAATTGTTGCGATGATATTACAAGTTTTTTACAATTATATCGTTTCTAAAATTGATGGATTGGTTAACCAAATGGAAGACGCATCTATATCAATGGTAGATATTTTGTTGAAGCACGAAATGAAGAACAAGTAATTGCGTATTAATTAATTTAATCATTTTGAACATGGATAATAAAATTCAAAATATTGTACTCAAAAGCATAATGGGTCTTATTATATTTTTGGGAACTCTTTTTACTATTTGGGTTGTTGTGAGCGGTGACCCAGGAAACTTGAGTGATGTTGAGTTAGAGCAATTAGCAATTCAAAAAGCTAAGGCTGAAAACTTACAAAGCACCATGAGCCAACTAGACTTAGACCAGTGGCTTAGAGATACAGCAAAAGAGATAAAAACAGAAAAGGAAAAAGCTACTTTTTCTGCCGTTTCATTGGTAATTGATTTCACTAAATACCTTTTCTATTTTACTATATTATTAGTTGTTGCTTCGGTGGGCTATTTGTTTACCGTTGATGCCAAAAAAGCAGCAATAAATATGGCTGGAATTGTGGGTGTTGTTGGGTTTATATTGATAATCTATGCTACGGCAGGATCAGATGTTCCTCAAGAATACGTTGCAGCCGAAACCTTAAAAGGTGTTGCAGACGAAGATAGGTCTTTCACAGAAGGAAACTGGCAGTTTGCTAGTGCTGCATTAACATCTACAGTTATCTTGGTTGGAGTTGCTTTACTTGGCTGGATAGGAGGAACTGTGGCGAAGATGATTAAGTAATAAATAAAAAAAAATGGCAAAAAGAGAGCTAGAAGAAATAAATGCGGGTTCGATGGCAGACATTGCGTTTTTGCTATTGATCTTCTTCTTGGTTACAACTACCATGAACTTTCCTAAAGTTTTAGAAGAGCGGTTACCGCAAAAAATTGACGATGTAATTGACCCTCCTTTAGTAAAGAAGGAGAACGTATTGGAAATCCTTGCAAATAAAAACGATCAAATTTTGATTGAAGGAAATAGAGGAGAAATAGAAGATATTAAAGATAAAGTAATAGAGTTTTATGTACATCCTATTAATTCTACTATTTGGCCAAAATTGACACCGATAAATGAGTCAATGGCAAATCAGTACATTGAAAAATTCAAAGTATTAAGCGCCCAATATCCTGACGACAATAGATATGCAGATACTTTAAACCGTTGGGAAATTAAGAAAGGGGTTATAGATGCAATTGGAACATACAATGAAATTAGCGATAAAGCAATGATTACCATTCAGTTAGATAACGCAACAAGTTTTAAAACTTATGTTTCTGTATTGAATGAAATTATGGCCGGTATCAATGAGCTAAGAGCTGAATTATGCTTAGCAAAATTTGGAATTCCTTACAATAAGATAGAGAAAAGTAAGGTTCCAGAGGATCAGGCGAAAGTAAAAATATTAAGAGCAGTATACCCTAAGCGTATCATGAAAGCAAAATCTAAAAACTCGCAAGGGTAAATTAATTAGAAATTATGTCAAAGTTTTCAAAAGGAAAAAAGAAGTCACAACCAGCAATATCTACGGCATCATTGCCTGATATTGTATTCATGTTGCTTTTCTTTTTTATTGTAACTACTATTTTTAAAGAGAAGGACACTAAGGTTGTTGTAAAGGCTCCTCTCGCTACAGAAATCACAAAATTGGACAGACGCACAGATCAAATTTATTATTGGATAGGGAAACCTTCAAATAAAAATTATGGAACTGGCTATAGGGTTCAGGTTGACGATGCTCTAGCACCAGACATGGGAGCCATTAGAGCGTATTTAATTGAAAGAAGAGGTGGGGATTTAAGTGAGGTTTGGGACAAAGTAATTAATAACTTTAAAATTGATGAAAAAGTTAATATGCGTATTGTGAAAAATGTGCAAGAAGAACTTAGAAACGAAGATGCTTTAAAAGTAGCTTATACTTTAAAGGATAAAAAATAACCTTTCTTATATTCAGGCGTATACATTATTAAAACTGGCATTTTATAAAAACATTGTCTTGTGTACACTAAAACTATCAACTATGAAAAAGTACCCCATCTTTCTTCTCGCGATTTGCTCATGGACATTTAACCATGCTCAGATAATTTATAATGATATAACTGATATGGTTTTAACCGCATCACCTAATCCCGGTACAGATTATGATTTAGATATTGACGGAAATAGCGTCGACGATTTTAAAGTCAATATGCGTGGAGATGTTGCTAATGCTGGATATGGTAATTTCATAAATGGCAGTTTCTCTGCCATGAACGGGGCACTTAAAGAAGCTGTGTGGGGCGATGCGCTTTATTTAATCACAGGTGATACAATCGGTTCGAATTCTTTAACCTGGACCGATTTTTCATCAGAGTTACCTGTTACTATTTTCGTCGGTGGAGCAAGTTATGGTCAAGAATGGTTAGTTCCTGTAACGGACGGTTATTTTGGATTTAAATTTGAGATTTCGGGGAGTTTACATTATGGATGGATGCTTATGGATGTAGATGATGCTACAGTAGAAATTACCATCAAAGAATGGGCGTATAACGCTACCCCAGATGAGATGATAATAGCAGGTCAAACTACTGTGTCAGGAACCGGTATTCAAGAGAGCAACGAAAATGTTCACTTGTACTTTTCAAACGGTCAAATAATAATAAAAGATGTTTCTATGCATTATTCGGATTATTCAATTTTCGATTTATCAGGAAAATCTGTGCAGTCGGGGATGGTTCAAAGCGAAGGAAAATCTATCGGTATTTTAAATCTTACCACTGGTGTTTACATTATTTCATTAAGTGGTGTTAACGGAGTGGTTAACCAAAAGATTACGATCTTATAAGGTTTGTTTTGATGATAAAAGAGTTGATCAAAACGATAATAAAATGAAAAAGTTAGTCGTTGTATTTACACTTTTGGCAACAACAGCGTCAATGACATCCTGCAGAAAAAAAGGATGTACGGACACATCTGCTACTAACTATGATACAGAAGCAAAAAAAGATGACGGCACTTGTCAATGGGCAAAGGAACGTAACTTAGTGTTTAGTTTTTCGCATAACTATGACGGCACTACTGTTAGTTCAGCTGATTTTAGTGATTTAAAGTATACAAACGCTTTTGGAAATGTTCATAGTATTAGCAAACTTATGTATTTGGTTTCAGATTTAAGGCTGTACACTTCAGATGGAGATAGCGTGGTTATTGAAGGACACCAATTAATTAATTTAAGTGATGCTGGAACACTGTCGTATGAGCTTGACCAACAAATTCCTATTGGGAGCTATACCGGGATAGGCTTTAATTTTGGGTTTGACGCCACAGATAATACTACTGGAGCCTATCCTGACTTAAACTTAGCGAATTGGAGTTGGCCAATGATGTTGGGAGGAGGGTATCACAACCTGCAGTTTGAAGGCAATTTTATAACAACGGTTCCTGATACTATTGGATTTGGATACCATATGGGGACGGCTAGAGAGGTTGTTGGAGTAGATACAACATTTCATGAAAATCATTTTTTAGTACATTTGCCCAATTCCGGTTTTACCCTTTTTCAAGACGCGACAGTTGAGGTTCAAATGAATATTGCAGAATGGTTTAAAAACCCGAATACTTGGGATTTAAATGCCTATAACTCTATGTTGATGACAAACTATACCGCTCAAGGCTTAATGAACGCAAATACAACATCAGTATTTACATTGGGTGAAATAGCCCAGTAGAAACAACTCTTTTATCTGTATTAATAGGTTGCTCTTCTAAATAAAACAACCGTTGGTCGATTAACTTCCAAAAGAGAATACTTAATGTTGGCATGTCTTTAACTTCGCATCGTGAAAATGATATTATCAGCGATATTAACCCCTTTATTTTTCTTCGTCTTTGGTTTGATATTAGCTCTTTTTCACCCTATTCAAGTTATTGCTAGAAATGTTTTTGGAGCAAAATCTCATGATAAAACAGTATTTGCGCTCAACTTTTGGTTAATGAAAGCTTTACATATTTTAGGTGTTCGTTATTCCTTTCGCAACTTCAAAAAACTGCCCAAAGATGTTCCGATTATTATCATCTGCAACCACCAAAGTATGTGGGACATCCCCACACTTATATGGAAGTTCAGAGCACATCGACCTAAGTTTGTAGCGAAAAAAGAATTAGCAAAAGGAATTCCTAGTATTTCATACAATTTAAGAAATGGCGGGTCTGTTTCTATCGACAGAAAAGACCCCAAAGGGGCGATTTTAAAAATAAAGGCTTTTGCAAAATTGGTGAAAGAGAATTGTTTTGCAGTTTGTATTTTTCCAGAGGGAACACGAAGTAGAGACGGTAAAATAAGGCCTTTTAAAGTAGCTGGAGTTAAAACACTCATGGGTGAAATTCCAGAAGCATTGGTAGTTCCTGTTGCCATAAAAAACACAGGGATAATTGATAATAACGGTAAGTTCTTAAAGAATATTGGCGTTCGCGTTGCATTTACGCAACTTGCTCCTCGTATGCTTAACTTAAAAAACTTAGAGAGCGAGTTAATCGCCATAAATGCGGAAATAAAAAGTGTTTTGGAGTCTTAAGTATATTTCCTGTCTTACATTTGTGAAAACATGCACAACATGAAAACCCCTGTCCATTCTCCAAATACTGTACTAATGGTTAAGCCTGTACAGTTTGGGTTTAATGAAGAGGCTTTTGTTACAAATAAATTTCAGCAAAAAGCTGCTAATACCCCGCAAAGTGCGGTGCAAGAAAAAGCACTACAAGAGTTTAATCTTGTTGTAGAAAAATTAAAAGAACTAAAAGTAAATGTTTTGGTCTATAGTGACTCAAAAGAAACTTTTACGCCTGATTCCATCTTTCCAAACAATTGGATATCGACGCATTCAAATGGGATGGTTTTCACGTATCCAATGTTAGCAAAAAATAGGCAGCTAGAGCGTAGAAAGGACATAGTTCTTGACTTGTTTAGTCGTTTTGGGTTTTCCTGTTTAATTGAACTAGAGGACTATGAAGATGCTAACCCTCCGAAATATTTAGAAGGGACAGGGAGTATGGTTTTAGATCATCAAAAAAGAATTATATATGCTGCAATCTCGCCACGTACGGATGAGAATGTACTTGCTGAATTTGCAAAACACTTAAGGTATAAAGTTGTTTCTTTTACAGCCTATGGAGCAGAAAAAGAAAAGATTTATCACACAAACGTAATGATGTGCGTTGGAGAGAAATACATTATAATAGGAGAAAATACGATAGCAGAAGAAGACCGGGAAAGGGTGATGGAAATAGTTCGAAAAGCGAACAAAGCAGTAATTGAACTTACAAATAAACAAGTCTATGAGCATTTTGCGGGGAATATGCTACAGCTAAGGAATAATGACGATGAAACTGTATTAGTAATGTCGGAGGCTGCTTATAATAGCTTAACAAAGGAACAATTGAAAAAGCTTAATAAACACAATGATCATTTACTAGGGGTTGCTATACCTACCATTGAGAAGGTTGGCGGGGGGAGTGCTAGGTGTATGTTAGCCGAAGTGTACCAGCCTGAGTTTGACTAGGTTTTTTTAAACTTTTATACCAAAAACACAAACATCATCAATTTGCTCAAATCCCCCTTTCCATCCTTCAAAGGAAGAGGCCAGTGCCTTTTTCTGCATTTCCATGGGCTGATTGTTTAAAGATATAAGAAGGCTAACCAATTGCTGAATTTTAAACTTCTTCCCTTTTTCTCCTCCAAATTGATCTACGTAACCATCAGAAAATAAGTATACCGCATCTCCTTTTTCTAGATTGCCTTCAATATTTGTAAAGGGAATTTGATTTTCAACAAAACAAATAGATTGTCTATTTCCTTGTAGTGTTTCCATTTTTTGCGCACCTTTTCTCAGAACAAGAAGTGGACGAAGTGCTCCAGCCCATTGAAACTCTTTTGTTTCTATATTTACCCGAATAAGAGAGATGTCCATACCATCTCTTGTTTCTGTTTGTCCTAATTCACGAATAAATTTCTCTCGAAGTTGGTCCAATATTTCAGCTGGGGAAAGCTGGTCAATCGTTGTCATTATTTCATTGAGAAAAGAAGTTCCAAGCATAGTTAAAAAAGCGCCAGGAACACCGTGACCCGTGCAATCTGACACGGCTACATAAAGATAGTTCTCCTTTTCAAAAACCCAGTAAAAATCTCCACTTACAATATCTTTAGCTTTGAATAAAATAAAGTGTTCTGGAGAATCCACTGAAACTTGTTGTTCAGGTTTTAAAAGAGCCTGCTGTATTTTTTTTGCATATCTAATGCTATCCGTTATGTCTCTGTTTTTTTGTGCAATCAGTAAATTACTTTGTTCTACTTTGTGATATGCTTCCGCTAGTTCTAGTTTCTTAAGCCGGTCAATTTCGGCTACTTTACTTATTTGATCAATTTCGTATTGGTAGCCAATGTCTTTTATTTTCTGGCTATTCTCTTCATTGAATATTTCTTCATGTATTTTATGAAATTGTTTATGGTAAGCAAGCGCTTCTGAAATATTACCTAATTGTTCCATTACTGAAGATAAAAGAAGTAGTGCGGTCTTAATATATTCTTTTGCGCCAATTTCTTTTCCAAGCGACAATGCTTTAAGCCCATAATCTTGAGCCTCTGAGAAGCTTAAGTTGGAAATAGAAAGCTCACATAATTTCAAGTAGGTTTCACAGGTAAGCACATCATATTTATCGACCTTTGTTAGCTCTAAAGACTTTAAAAAGTACTCTTTTGCTAATTTCCAATTAGAATACTCGATTTGAATTTTAGCTAAATTATGGTTTGCCCAAGCCAAGGAGTCAATAGCAGAGTGTTCGTATTCTAAACAATCGATTAGCCATTTTTCGGCATTTTTATAATCGCTCATTTCGAAGTAAGTCTCCCCGATGTTATTCATTGAGCCCGAAACACCGTTAAAGTCTTTAATCTCTTTTCTTAACTCTAAGCAATTTAGATTGCACACTAACCTTTTCTGATTTTCGTTTTGGAACATATAAACAGCCCCTAGGTTATTTAAGGTATCCGCTTCTCCTTTTTTATCATTTAAGCTTTTATAAATTTCAATAGCAGATAATGAATGGCTCAGAGATTTAGAGTAATTAGAAAATCGCCAATAACAATAGCCAAGGATTTTTTCACTATCAGCAATTCCTTTTTGGTAGTTGGCTTCTTTGGTTTTTTGAAAAAGGTGAATTGCAGTATTAAATGACGCTCGAAGACTGCTTTTTCTATTCACCCAAGCTTCTGTCAATTTTTGCTCTATTTCGTCGTTACCGTCCATTTATTATAGTCGCCTAAAGAAACAAATGTACTAATTAATCGAGCGTGAACTTCTTAACGGCAATGAATATATGGTTTCTGCTTTTAATAAGCTGAAAGATAAAGACGCTTATTTTTCAACCTCAGGCTCAATAAGGTCTTTTGAAACTGCCCGTTGTTTTCGGAATACGCTAAAGTCCCCTTTACCTTTTCCAAGAAAACGCTTGTTAAAAACTATAATTATTCCAACCCCGACAGATATTGCAAAGTCAGCGATATTAAATACAGGGGGAAATATCTCTAATCCTGCAAGACCAAATGGCGTCCAAGAAGGGTAGAAAAACTCAAAGTGAATCATATCTACAACGCATCCTTGAAAAAAGCCTGCATAGCCATTAAAATTTAATTGTGAAACATCATAATAGCTAACCCATTGCATTAGTTCAGGATCCCATGATGTACCGGAGTTAAACAATAATCCATAAAAAGCACTGTCTAGGATATTCCCCAATGCCCCAGCGAAAATTAATCCAACTGAAAATACAAGGCCTCTATGTGCTTTATTATTTAGAAGGTTTCTAATAATAATCCAGATAGCAACTACAGCCCCAACTCTAAATAAGCTCAGTGCAATCTTACCCCAAACTCCTCCGAACTCCATGCCAAATGCCATCCCAGGATTTTCAATAAACTGAAGCTTAACAAACCCGAGCCCTCCTATTTCCTCTCCTAAAAAAAAATTAGCTTTTACCCAAAGTTTTAAAAACTGGTCAATAAAAAGTACAGAAAAAATGGTAATAAGGACTGTCCTCATTCGTTTTACATTAAAGATTCACTATCATAATAAACGATAGCGTAAGAGGAATATTACCCTTGTGCGTTCTTTGCTTCGATACTTAAAGTCGCATGCGGCACTAATCTTAGTCGTGCTTTTTGAATTAATTTCCCAGTTACACGACAAACACCAAAAGATTTATTCTCAATTCTCCTCAAAGCGTTTTCAAGATTTTTCACAAACTTTTCTTGTCGAGCAGATAACTGTGCCATCTCTTCTCTCATTAATGTTTCAGAACCATCCTCCATCATATTAAACGAACGGCTAGTGTCATCGGTTCCGTGGTCACCTTTATGAGACAATGAATCTTGCAGTAGTTTTAAATCTATTTTTGCCTCTGCTAGTTTTGCGTCAATTAAAGCTTTAAATTCTGCTAAATCTTCGTCTGTATATCTATTTGTTGCCATAATTTATTTTTTTAATGGGTTTATACTTTACTTAATACTAATTCCGCTGAAACCCCTTCCTCTACTTCAAAAACTAATTTTTCTCCGTTCACCTCTTCAACCAAATCTAACGAATTAGCCAACGTTTCCGAACAAATATAATTTAAATTATCATTTATTGCTAGATTTATTTTATCATCTGATTTAATCTTTAGTTCTATACGGTCTGTTACTTCTAAACCACTCTCTTTACGAAGGTTCTGAATGCGGTTTACAAATTCTCTTGCAATGCCTTCATTTTTTAATGCAGAAGAGATGGTTTCATCTAAGGCAACAGTATAATTTCCTTCTGTAGCTACAAGCCACCCTGGGATATCATCCGTTGATATTTCGAAGTCCTCCGTTTCTAAAGCTATTGATTCGCCTTCAATTTTCCCAGTCCAGCCTTTATTTTTATCCACCGCTATAATATCATCTTGTGACCACTGATTCGTTATTGCGATGATTGCCTTCATGTGTTTGCCATACTTTTTACCGATCGTTTTAAAATTGGGCTTGATCTTTTTGACTAACACACCTGTGGTGTCTTTAAGTAACTCGAGCTCCTTAACATTAACTTCAGATAAAATTAAGTCCTTAACAGCTTCTATTCTTCTTGCAAAATCCTGATCTAATACAGGAACCATTATTTTTTGAAGCGGCTGCCTTACTTTAATGTTTTCTTTCTTACGTAAACTTAATACCATTGAAGATACTTTTTGAGCGATGCTCATACGCTCTTCTAAATCAATATCAATTGCATTTTCGGCAATAGCAGGAAATTTAGTTAGATGAACAGATTTTTCAGGATGCCTTTTTGAAACCTTGTTTAGATCGTTAAACAGTTGGTCTGAATAAAACGGCGCAATTGGCGAACTCAACACAGCAACTGTTTCTAAACATGTATATAATGTTTGGTAAGCCGCTATTTTATCTTCGGTATAGTCTCCTCTCCAAAAACGCCTTCTACATAAACGGACATACCAATTACTCATTTGGTCTGTAACAAACCCTTGAATAAGTCGACCAGCCTTGGTAGGCTCATAGCTTTCATAGGCTTCTTCAACATCTTGAATCAACGAATTCAATTTGGAGATGACCCACCGATCAATTTCAGGCCTTTTATTTAACGGTATCTCCTGTTCACTATAACTAAACCCATCTACATTGGCATACAAAGAAAAGAATCCGAAAGTATTATATAGCGTGCCGAAAAACTTACGCTGTACTTCAGTAATTCCGTCTAAATCAAATTTTAAATTATCCCAAGGCTGTGCATTGGTAATCATATACCAACGTGTTGCATCAGCGCCATAAGTAGATAAGTTTTCAAAGGGCTCAACAGCATTTCCGAGTCGTTTCGACATTTTAACGCCGTTTTTATCTAAGACTAACCCATTTGAAATAACATTTTTATAGGCTGATCTATCAAACACAATTGATGCAATTGCGTGCAACGTGTAAAACCAGCCTCTAGTTTGATCAACTCCCTCAGCAATAAAGTCAGCTTGTCCAAATCCTTTTTCGTCCACCAATTCTTTGTTTTCAAAAGGATAATGTCGCTGGGCAATTGGCATTGACCCTGAATCAAACCAAACATCAATAAGGTCCGCTTCTCTCTTCATTGGTTTACCAGCGGGTGACACTAATATTATAGCGTCTACATAGTTCTTGTGGAAGTCAAACGTTTCGTAGTTTGCCTTGTCCATGTTGCCAACTTCAAAACCAGCCAATGGGTTTTCGTCCATTAATCCTGCATCTGTAGCTTTTTGACATTCATTCTTAAGCTCTTCAGCAGAGCCAATACAAATCTGTTCGGCTCCATCTTCTGTTCTCCAAATTGGTATTGGAATTCCCCAAAAACGCGAGCGCGACAAATTCCAGTCATTAGCCCCTTCTAGCCAATTACCAAAACGCCCTTCTCCTGTGGCTTTAGGTTTCCAGTTGATGGTTTTATTTATTTCAGCCATACGGCCTTTAACTTCAGATATTTTTATAAACCAAGAGTCTAATGGGTAATATAAAATAGGCTTGTCTGTTCTCCAACAATGTGGATAGCTGTGCACATATTTTTCAACTTTAAAGGCTTTGTTTTCCTCTTTTAATTTAATCGCTATTAGAACATCTGCTGACTTATCCGGAGCGTCTCCATCATTATAATATTCATTCTTTACATACAGCCCCGCAAACTCACCCATTTCTGACCTAAACTTACCTTGCAAATTAATAAGCGGTACAGGGTTTTCGTTTTCATCTACCACTAACATTGGAGGAACTCCGAAGTCCTTAGCTACTTGAGCATCATCTTGTCCAAAAGTTGGGGCAATATGAACTATTCCTGTACCATCTTCTGTAGTAACAAAATTTCCAGAAATCACTTGAAATGCTTTTTCAGGACTTTCGTGAGGCAAAGCATAAGGCAACAATTGTTCGTAGGTAATTCCTACTAAATCGGATCCAACAAACTCCTGTTCAAGTGTATAAGGGATTTTCTTGTCTCCCAAAGAAAAACCTTCCATTGTCAACTCTTCTTCTGCAAGCCCATATTTTCCTGAAAGTTGCTTTCCAATTAATTGTTTTGCTAGAACAAGGTTTACTGCATCTCCGGTATACTGATTATATGTTTTTACTAAAACATATTCAATTTTAGGACCAACACACAAAGCGGTATTTGAGGGCAACGTCCAAGGAGTCGTCGTCCACGCTAAAAAGTAAGTATCTTCTGGCAGAACGTCATTTTCTTTGGCTTTAAATTGCGCAACAACAGTAGTGTCTGTTACGTCTTGGTAGCATCCAGGCTGATTTATCTCATGCGAGCTAAGGCCGGTTCCTGCTTTTGGAGAATAAGGCTGAATTGTATAGCCTTTGTACATTAAATCTTTGTTGTAAATTTCTTTTAACAGCCACCAAACCGACTCTATATATTTATTTTCGTAAGTAACATAAGGGTCGGACATGTCTACCCAATATCCCATTTCTTCCGTAAGCTTGTTCCAAACATCGGTATACTTCATCACCGTCTTTTTACAAGCGGCGTTGTATTCTTCAATTGTAATTTTAGTTCCAATATCTTCTTTTGTAATCCCAAGTTCTTTTTCTACACTCAGTTCGACTGGTAAACCATGTGTGTCCCATCCAGCTTTTCTTTCAACTCTATATCCTTTTAGTGTTTTGTACCGACAAAAGATATCTTTGATGGCACGCCCCATAACATGATGAATACCAGGCATCCCATTCGCAGAGGGAGGTCCTTCAAAAAACACAAAAGGTTTGTTTTCGTCTCTTGTGCTTACGCTTTCTTCAAAGGTTTTTTCAAGTTTCCACTTTTCCAACACCTCTTTTGCTACGTTGGGCAGATTCAGCCCTTTATGTTCTCTGTATTTCACACTCATCTCTTTGCCTCTAAATTTCAAGGTTCGCGAATTTAGTGAATTTGCGTGTTATTTGAGAATTGCTGTAGAACTTTCTTCTTTTTACAAAAATATCAACATAGAAGAAAAAGATATTTACGCAACAGAAGCACGGGCAATGTTGAGAGAAATAAAAAAATTAATTACTAATGCCATTCTTGCACCTTCTTTATCCTATTTATTCTGGCGTTTTCGATTAAAAATTGACCGGAACAAACTATCTTTGCGTCAGTTGAAAATTCTCGAACAAATACTAGCAGACGTTAATTTCCCGAAAGATTTAAAACGTCTTTCATTGGAAGAATTGCAGCTACTTTGTAGTGATGTTCGTGAAACCATTATTGAAGTACTCTCTAAAAACCCAGGTCACTTTAGTTCTAGCTTGGGCACAGTGGAATTAGCTGTTGGAATTCATCACGTATTTAACACTCCTGACGATAAACTTATTTGGGATGTTGGTCATCAAGCATACGCTCATAAAATTCTTACCGGTAGACAAGCTAAATTTAATTCTATTCGACAGAAAGGTGGATTATCTGGTTTCCCAAAAATGAGTGAAAGTGCGTTTGATTCATTTGGAACAGGGCACTCTTCTACTTCGTTAAGTGCTATATTAGGAATGGCAACAGCGGCAAAACTAGACAACAAGTTATCTCAACATATTGCTGTAATTGGAGACGGAGCTCTTACTGGGGGAATGGCCTTCGAGGCTCTAAACAACGCCGCTTCAAGCGGCGCAAATGTTTTGATTATCATTAATGACAATAACATGTCGATAGATGATAATGTAGGTGCTTTACAAGAACATTTAAACACTCTTTCAACAAAAGAAACCTCCCTCTTTGATAACCTAAATATTCCTTATTATGGAGTCATCAACGGAAACAACATCAATGAAGTAGTTGCTGCACTGGAGGAGCAAAAAGAAATTTTTGGTGTCCGAGTTTTGCATTGCAAAACCACCAAAGGCTATGGCTATTTTCCTGCTGAGGTTGGTAACGCAACAACATGGCATGCGCCAGGTAAATTTGATGTAGAGTCTGGAGAAAGAGAAGGCACTTCTTCTGATTATCCAAAAAAGTATCAGTCTATTTTAGGGGAAACTCTAATTGATTTAGCCAAGGAAAACAAGGATATCGTTGCAGTAACCCCCGCAATGTTAAGCGGTTCTTCTTTAAAAGAAATGAAAGCGCTTTTCCCAAAAAGGGTTTTTGACGTGGGGATTGCAGAACAGCATGCTGTTACTTTTTCAGCCGGATTAGCGGCGAACGGAAAAACTCCTTATTGCGTTATCTATTCTTCTTTCCTGCAAAGGGGTTATGACCAACTTATACATGATGTTGCCTTGCAAAACCTACCTGTAATCTTCTGTATTGATAGAGCGGGACTAGTTGGCTCGGATGGAGCTACGCACCATGGAGCATTCGACATTGCATTTTTAAGATGCATTCCTAACCTCACCTTATTATCTCCCATCAACGAACAGGAATTATCAAATATGCTTTACACAGCTCAAAGTTGGGAGTCTGGTCCAATTGCTATCCGTTACCCTAGAGGAAAAGGGGTGACGCTGAGTGCTATTGAAAAACCACATAAGATAGAAATTGGAAAAGGAAACGTTTTAAATAAAGGGAAGAACATTGCTGTACTTTCTATTGGCGCAATTGGAAACGAGGTAACAAAAGCATTGAATATGCTAGAGGAAGAAACTATACATGTTTCACATTACGACATGCAATCTATAAAACCATTGGACAAAGAGCTCTTGCGGGCTGTTTTTAATGAGTACTCAAGCATTATTACAATAGAAGATGGTGTTATTTCTGGAGGGTTTGGTTCTGCTATATTAGAATTTAGAAATCAACATGGACTGACCTCATCAATAAAAATATTAGGGTTGCCAGATAGTTTTATTGAACACGGTACGCAAAAAGAATTGTATCAAGAATTAGGGCTGGATAGCTTAGGTATTTATAAAACAATCAAAGTCGAGTTAAGTTAATAACCAAGGTTTCTGTTTGTTAAAATGAGCCCCTGAAATCTCTGTAATGAATTATTTCAACTCCTGCATTTTCATGACATATTTCCCGACAATATCAAACTCTAAATTGACTTTAGTTCCTTCTATGAATGTGTGAAAATTAGTATTTTCCTGAGTGTAAGGAATAACCGCCACAGAAAATGTGTCAATACCCGAATCAACAACCGTGAGGCTTACTCCGTTGACTGTAATAGATCCCTTTTCAACAGTAATATTATTAGACGTCTTGTACTTAAAGTGATATTTCCAACTCCCCTCTAGTTTTTCAACTTTTATACAAGTAGCCGTCTGGTCTATATGTCCTTGAACAATATGTCCGTCCAGTCTTTCTCCAACTTTTGTACATCTTTCAAGATTAACCTCGTCATTTACCGCTAGAAGACCAATGTTGGTTCTGTTTAATGTTTCTGCTATTGCAGTAACCGTGTAGTAGTTGTTGTGAATATTAACCACTGTTAAACAAACTCCATTGTGCGCGACACTTTGATCAATTTTCAGCTCAGCGGAGAAATCACAAGATAGGGTCACGTGCAAATTCTCTTGCTCTTTTTTAAGAGCAACCACCTCGCCAATAGATTCAATAATTCCTGTAAACATATAGTGTAAATAAAAAAAGCTGTCTTCTTCGTAATAACGCAGAGTGACAGCTTTTTAATATAAATAAATTAAAGCTCTTAAAACTCCATTAAAGCGTCCCTATATTCCAACAAATCTGTTCTATTAGCAGTCTTCATTGCGTCTTTCATAAGAGACACCAAATAGCTAAGGCTTTCCACTTTTGTTTCTTCCGTTAATTCAATTTTAACTAACTCAACACCTTCTTCTATTTCTTCATCTTCCGGAATAGGGACACCAAACCCTTTATTTTCTTCTATGTGCTCGTAAGTCAAACGAATGACTTTTGTAAGGCTAGGATCTTCTTCTTCAATAGCAAATGGACGTAATTTTTGTAAATCTGCAACAATTGTATTCGTTACAATACCATTTCTATCTATATCAGTTAATATCTTATCGATTAATTTTAACCCTTCTTTACTTACCATAATTATAGTGTGTTTGTTTTATTTTCTCTTAAAGCAGCAAAAATAATGAAATCTATTCGCTTAGCATCAATTTCTGCGTTCAAATTTTCTTTACCTAAAGAATGTTTATAGGATAATACTTATCCTATTTTTCATTCTACTTTTTATATTTTAAAACTTCAGATCTTCCTTTTTTAAAGATTTTATTACTCTCTGTTGCGCCCTTCCGCAGTTCTTTTTGCTCTTCAAAAGGAAGGTTGTTAATCTTTTGACACTCAATCGTGCAGCAATTATCTAATTGCTCTTTGCAACTCTCACACTGAATAAATAGTAAATGACAAGCCTCATTCGCGCAGTTCTCATGCGTGTCACAAGGTTTTCCACATTGATGACATTTTGCAATTACATCTTCAGAAACTCTCTCGCTACGCCTGTGGTCAAATACGAAGTTTTTCCCTTTAAATTTATTTTCTAGGTTTTCTTCTTTTATTTGGCGTACATATTCAATAATCCCCCCCTCTAGTTGATATACATTTTTAAATCCTTTGTGTTTAAAATAGGCACTTGCTTTCTCACAACGAATCCCTCCTGTGCAATACATAACGAGATTTTTAGACTCCTTATGTTCGTTAATGTCTTCTTCAATAATGGGCAATGAGTCTCTAAACGTGTCTACATCAGGAGTGATTGCGCCATCAAAATGACCTATTTCACTCTCATAATGATTTCGCATATCAACCAAAATAGTGTTGTCTTGGTCAATTAACGTGTTAAAGTCTTTGGCTTTTAAATGGGTGCCAATATCAGTAACATCAAAAGTGTCATCATTTAATCCATCTGCAACAATTTTATCTCTCACTTTTATTTTAAGCTTGAGAAACGACTTGTTATCTTGCTCTATTGCAATGTTTAACCTTACTCCTTTTAAAAAAGAAATACCATCCAAATGTTCTTTGAAAACTATAAATGCTTTTGCGGGAACAGATAACTGTGCGTTTATTCCTTCATAAGCAACATAAATTCGACCAAGAACATTTAATTTCTCCCAGCTGACATATAGGCTGTCTCTAAAAACTAGTGGATCCTCAATTTGGTAGTACCTATAGAAAGAGATTGTTAGCCTTTTTTCTCCAGCTAAATCAATTATTTCTGCTCTTTCTTTCGCACTTAATTTATTATACAGTTGCATGCTATATCAATTTATTAAATGGTAATTCTAGGGGCAAAAATATGTTAATTTTATCTAAGTTGTAAGCTAAAACCAGTATAAATGAGCATGAATAAATCTTTTGCGGTACGAATATTGAGAGTATATTAGACGAAATTTAAAGTAACTGTTCATGAAAAAAACGACTGTATTATCCCTGTTTGTAGCTGTAGCAATGGGATTCGGAGCAAATGCTCAAAAAATTATCGATTCAGAATCAATTGTTAACTTTTCTCTAGAAAACAGAGGAAGTGAAGTAACCGGAACTCTTGGAGGGATGAAAGGAGATGTTGTTTTCGATCAAGAAAACTTAGATAAATCTTCTTTTAATGTTACGATGGACGCCAACACTATCAATACAAACAACAACAAACGAGACGCACATTTAAAAAACGAAGACTTTTTTGAAACAGAAACATACGCAACAATTTCATTTGTGTCTTCGAAAATTGAAAAGAAAGGAGAGAAATACATTGCAGTAGGCTCTTTATCCATGCATGGTATTTCTAAAGACGTTAGTATTTTATTTGCTGCAATTGAGGAAAAAGGTAGACAGCATTTGCATGGAAATTTTGTCTTAGACCATGCTGATTATGGTATTGGAGAAAACCGTAATGTTTCAATCACAATTACTTGTGTAGTTTCTAAATAAAATATCACGCGAAGGTCGTAAACAACTGTTTATCAGTATTTTTGTGGTTGTTGATTTTTCTTTAATCTCTATTTTATTATCAATCTTTTGGTTTGATTACTCTGTTTATTAGATACTTGTATAGTATAAACACCTACACTTAATTCCGTTAAATCTAAAGTTTGGGTAGTTAGTTTGTTTACGTTTTTTGTGTAAACAATTTTTCCAGTAATGTCAATAATTTCAATGTTAGCATTTTCTAAATTGCTATTAGAAACAATATTAAAAATACCATTAGAAGGGTTTGGATAAACCTCAAATATGTTAGTCTCGTTTTCTATTATTGATACTGGAGGAGTTCCTGTTCCTACAATATCTTGGTATCTCAATACAGTTTGTGGGCTTCCTCCAGCATCATCTGTAGTTACTCCATAAATTAATAAAGGTTCTTGTGTTTCTTCATCAAAGTAAAAATAGTAATCATCATTTACATTTATTGTTAATGCAGCTGTTCCAACAATCCAGGCTTTTATTTGGAAAGATTCAATAACGTGTACTCTTACCACACTGTCAAAATACTCTGGTTGTCCTCCAAAAATACTTGCAGGCAATGTCATAGAGCCAAATTGATCTGGAGTTGCTTGGTAATTCCCCCCTGCTATCGTAACAGAATCTTCTCCAGCTCCTAAAGATGTCATAGAGCCAGTATAAGTTGTAGACCAGTTTATTCCTGGTGTAATTGGAAACTCGTACCTATTCCAAGCTTGGTCATAATAAATAGAGCTAGTAACAGGATCTGTATATCCCATTCTAGAAATCGTACTTGCTGAAGTAGAAAAGTATTCATATCCATTTGCAGATACAGAATTTGCCATAGCTACACTAGCGGTAGTGAAATTGGCGGCTTCAATTGTAGCAGTTGGGTCTTCATACCAAAAATCGATTGTTGTTCCCGCATCTATTAATGCAGAAAAGTTCCAGACAACATCTATAGCACCGCCTGAACCATCAGGGTCAAACCCAAAATTATTGGCGTTAATGTAATGAATGCTATCATCAATTGCTGGTATTTGATTTGTTGCCGTAATAGTTGGGAATTGAGCAAAAGAAATAAAGGAGATTCCTGAAAATATAGTAAGTAGTAATAATCTTTTCATATTATAAAAAAAATGAGTCCTAAAAATACATTCATTTTATGGGAAAATCAAATCTAAATCCAAAAGGGTTGAGGTGTTCAAAAAGCAATGGTAGGAGAAAAACACATCTATAACTTGGCAAAAAAATGGAGAGATGATCAATTAGCAGCATTAAGTCTTTGTGAAACTTTACCTGAAGATAGGTATATTAAAGTTCGTTATGAAGCACTTATTAATAATTCAGATAAAACAATAAAGGCTATTTGTAATAAATTAGGCATCCCTTTTCAAAAAAATTACTCCGCTTTTTACACCTCAAAAGAGTCAATTAACACTTCGGGTTCAGGAGAGATGTGGGAAAATGTTAAAAAACCTGTTTTAACTGATAATTTCAATAAATTCAAAAAAGGCATGAGCCCAAATGACATTTATATTTTTGAATCAGTAGCTGGAGGTGTTTTACAAAAAACAAACTATTCACTTGAGAATAAAAAAGAGACTTTATTTAATTCTTTTTCGGAAAATGAAATTGAGACATTTAATTTAATTAATAACCAATTAAAAAAGGAAGTTCAATTAAATGCAAAGAAAGAAGACATTGAAAAAAGAAGTAAACAAAATGCATTTTTTAATACGATTAAGGTCTAATTAATTTCAGTAGCTCTTCATAAATAAAAATTACTCCAATAAACGGATTCTTTCTTCGATGGATGGCGAATAACGCTGAAATATTCCTAGAAAGTGATTGCTTTTTCTGTTGTGTCAGATGGTAAATCTGCTGGTATTGTTTAATTAAATTCGCAATTGTGTTTAGCAGAAGTGTCTCGTTTCACAAAAAACAGGATTAAACTGTTTTCTCTCTAATTCAACTATTTTTTAAAAATAAGAATTAGATTTGAAGTTCAAAAAGGAAGAATGAAGATATTAGTAACAGGAGGAGCGGGATTTATAGGATCACATACTGTTATAGAGCTATTTAGCAATGGCGATGTCCCTATTATTATTGACGATTTTAGAAATTCCGATCCATTTATTTTGGAGAGGATTAAAGAAATTACCGGAAATACTCCTATTTTTTATAATATAGACTGCCTAAATTTAAAAGGTATGGAAGGGGTTTTTGAAAAAGAAAAGCCAGAAGGGGTAGTCCATTTTGCTGCTTACAAAGCGGTTGGAGAATCTGTAGAAAAACCCGTAATGTATTATGAGAACAATATAGGAACGCTAATTAATTTGTTAAAGCTTGTGCCACAACACAACATTAACTATTTTGTTTTTTCTTCATCATGCACGGTATATGGCGACCCTGAAACAATCCCAGTAACTGAGCAAAGCCCCGTCCAAGAGGCCTCTTCTCCATATGGATATACAAAACAAGTTTGTGAAAAAATTCTTCAAGATTTTTGTAAAGTAAATCAAAGTGTTAAAACAGTTTTATTAAGATATTTTAATCCCATTGGCGCGCATCCTTCGGGTTTAATTGGAGAGCTTCCTAATGGGATTCCAAATAATCTAGTCCCTTATGTTACGCAAACAGCAGCTGGCCAAAGAGATCAACTAACAATTAATGGCGGTGACTATAACACCTCTGACGGGACTTGCGTTAGAGACTATATTCATGTTTCTGATTTAGCCAATGCCCATGTAAAAGCATTTACGTTTTTGCAAAACGAAACAGATAACTTGCATATTTTTAATGTTGGAACTGGAACAGGCTCAACGGTTTTAGAAGTGGTAAGCGCTTTTGAAAAGGCAACCAAAATGAGAGTTAAATGTGCTATTGGACCACGAAGAGAAGGCGACGCCGTTTCAGTATTTGCTGACAATACGAAAATTGTAACCGAACTAAACTGGAGACCTAAGTTTTCTTTGGAAGAAGCGCTTTCCCACGCATGGAAATGGCAACAATCACTGAGTGATTAAAGGGAAGTTGTTTTATTTAGCCGTACCTTTGCTTCGGTAATGAAAAAATTGTTCACCATATTATTATTATTTAGCTCAACGATTTATGGGCAGGGATTGTTTGAGTTTTTTAAACTGACAGCTGATGATGACAACCCAGAAAAGTTTGATAGAATTGTAGTTGATATAAACTTTAATAATTGGTTAAACACCCCTCCCGGAGTTGATCAAAAGCTATATTCTGTAGGTGGAAGTTTTTACTGGTATAAAGACATCCCATTAGGAGAGAAAAGCAACGTTGCAGTGGCTTATGGGATTGGACTGGACTATCATAATGTATATAGTAACGGAGCGGTTCAATATGATGTAGATGGAGAAGGAAACATCTTTACCGACCTTACGCCAATTAAATTACCTCCCGGCTACACAATAAATAAAGCAACGTTTAAGTATGTGGAGGTTCCTGTGGAATTACGATTACGGACTATGAATCGTAGCAAAGAAGAAAGGATGGGCTTTAACTTTAAACTATACTTAGGGTTTAAGGCGGGGTATCTACTAGGAAACAATACCAAATACCGTGATAATGAAAACAAAATAAAAGTGTATCGAATCCAAAACACGCTTCCCTATCGTTATGGCCCTACTGTTCGAATCGGGTTTAATAAAATTGCTTTCAATGCCTTTTATTCCTTAACCCCAATATTCGAAAGCGGTAAAGGAGTTGAGTTAATTCCATTTTCGATCGGTTTCTCTTGGATGAGGTTTTAGAACCAAAAACCCTTACTCACAACTATATATTCTACAACAAAACCAAGTGTAATTCCACCTATTATTTGAAGAAATGAGTGGGCTTTTAAATAAAGCCTTGCTGAGCAAACAACACCTACCAGTATTAGCAGGAGGATGTTAATAATCGTTATCTCCTCCCCGTTCTGAGTGGGAAAAAGTAATTCATAAAACCCTAAAAAAGCTCCTGCAAGTCCACTAATCCCTATAGCGTGGATGCTAATTTTCCAGAAAAAAGTGATCATTAAACTAAGGGCAGTAAGGATAATCCCTCCTGTTAAAAAGGACATAAAAGCGCCTAAAAAATCGAGATTAGTAACATGTATTTTTCTCAAAAAGTAATACGTTAATAAATAGTAAAACAGCGTAATAATAAGTACCGGTATTCGCTCCTTTCGGTCGGGAAGGCTCATGGAGGTAATGATGTTCGAACGGTACATTACATATAGGCTTCCTATTGGGATAATTACTGCCAATAAAATTTGAATTGACAAAATATAATTAAATTGCGTTGACGCTTGTACGCTTCTGATCAAAAATGTTGAGTGATGATCGATGGTTACGTACAATAAGAAAGCATAAATTGGCAGAAAAAGAGGTTGGAAAACAACCGAAATAACCTTTGAAAGCAGGGTCATAATAGGCTATAATTCTTTTCTTAATCGAGCCACTGGAATGTCCAGTTGTTCTCTATATTTTGCTACAGTTCTTCTGGCAATATTATACTTTTTCTCTCTTAATAATATCGCAAGCTTTTCGTCTGTAAGCGGCTTCTTCTTGTCTTCCACTTCAATCGCGTCTTGCAAAATTCGCTTAACTTCTCTTGTAGAAACCTCTTCTCCACTATCAGTTGAAAGCGATTCGCTAAAGAAATATTTTAGTAGATAAGTTCCATAAGGCGTAAACACATGTTTACTGTTGGCTACTCGAGAAATCGTTGAAATATCCATTTTTACAACCTCGGCGATATCTTTCAAAATCATTGGTTTAAGGTTTGTTTCGTCGCCCGAAAGAAAAAACTCCCTTTGGAATTCCATAATAGCGTTCATGGTAATTAAAAGTGTTTGCTGTCGCTGTCTAATTGCATCAATAAACCATTTTGCCGAATCAATTTTTTGCCGAATAAAAAGAATTGCTTCTTTATCTTTTTTAGACTTTGTGCTTTCAGCATAGCCTCTTAACATGTCTGCGTATTGCCTGCTGATTTTTAGTTCTGGAGCATTTCTTCGGTTCAAAGAAAGTTCCAATACTCCGTTATCTTCTCGTATGGTGAAATCCGGAATTATTTGCTGCATTACCTTACTCGTTGCCTTCGTGGAGTTGCCGGGCTTAGGGTTTAAGCGAATAATCTCTTCAATTGCTTCTTTCAAGTCATCTTCAAGAATATCAAGCTTCTTTATAATCTTTTTGTAATGCTTTTTAGTAAACTCGTCAAAGCAAGTATCAAGTATTGCTTCAGCCGTTCGTGTTGCAACAGTTCTGTCTTTTCTTTTAATTTGAAGCGACAAGCACTCTTGCAAATTTCTTCCGCCAACGCCTGCCGGATCAAGTCCTTGAACAATCAGCAACACCTGTTCAATTTCTTCTTCTGTAGCCACTATGTTTTGACTAAAAGCCAAATCATCAACGATGTTTATTATCTCTCGTCTTAAATAGCCAGACTCGTCTAAGTTCCCAATTATTTGAAGCGCGATTAGTAGTTGCTTTTCATCTCTTATTCTTAGGCCAACTTGACTTTCTAATAATTCCTGAAATGAGGCTCCTCCAGATATAGGAATCGCTTTTTCATCATCATCAACACTGTGGTTGTTTACCGATGTCTTGTAAGAAGGAGTCTCGTCGTCCAAATAATCATTAATATCAAAGTCGTCTCTAGATTCATCCAGATCTTCTTGAAAATCATCTTCAGTGTCTTCTTGCAGTTCCTCTTTTTCTTCCGCACCTTCTTCTAGCGCAGGGTTATCCACAATCTCCTGTTTTATTCTTTGCTCCAATTCTACAGTAGGAACTTGCAGCAACTTCATTAATTGAATTTGCTGTGGAGACAGCTTTTGTAGTAGCTTGTGTTGTAGTGATTGTTTTAATGCCATAATAAAAAGGAAGGCTTTGTTTATCGCCTATTACCGAAAACTAAATTAAACTATTCTTGATTTGTAGCCTACAAAAAGAATTAAAATAAATTGGTAGAGGCTGTAATTTAAAATTCTGCATTTTTTGGTGTTCTTGGGAATGGAATTACATCTTTAATGTTTGTCATTCCTGAGACAAACATCACCAATCGTTCAAACCCAAGGCCAAAACCAGCATGAGGAGCTGTTCCAAATTTTCGGGTGTCTAAGTACCACCACAATCCTTCTTCCTCCACATTAAAGTCCTCCATTTTTTGCTTTAACTCACTCATTCTTTCTTCTCTTTGAGAGCCGCCAATTATCTCTCCAATTCCAGGAAATAAAACGTCCATAGCAGCAACCGTTTTTCCGTCGTCATTGTTTCGCATGTAAAAAGATTTTATCTCTTTTGGGTAATCAAAAATAATAACAGGTTTTTTGAAGTGTTTCTCCACCAAAAAACGTTCGTGTTCGCTTGCTAAATCTACACCCCAATTTACTGGAAATTTAAACTTCTTTTTCTTGTAGGGCTTAGAGTTTTCTAAAATTCCAATTGCTTCCGTATAGCTAATTCTTTCGAAATCGTTCGCAATAACAAACTCCATTCTTTCAATTAACGAAAGTTCGTTTCTTTCTGCCGTTGGCTTTTGAGAATCTTCTTTCTTTTCTCTATCGTCTAGAAATTTTAAATCTTCTCTACAGTTATCCAAAGCGTAACGGATGAGGTACTTTAAAAAGTCTTCACTTAAATCCATGTCGTCATTCAAATCTCCAAACGCGATTTCAGGTTCTATCATCCAAAATTCCGCTAGATGGCGAGAAGTGTTTGAGTTTTCAGCTCTAAAAGTTGGTCCAAAAGTATAGACTTGTCCTAGTGCCATAGCTCCAAGCTCTGCCTCTAATTGCCCGGATACTGTTAGGTTGGTTTCTTTTCCAAAAAAGTCCTCAGAGAAATCCACTTTCCCGTCTTCAGTTGTTGGAGGGTTTTGCGGGTCTAGCGCTGTAGCCCTAAACATTTCACCTGCTCCTTCAGCATCTGAAGCAGTTAATATAGGCGAGTGTAAATAGAAAAATCCATTATCGTTAAAGTACTTGTGGATAGCATATGCCATCGCGTGTCTAATTCTAAAAACAGCCCCAAAGGTATTTGTTCTAAAACGCAAGTGCGCCTGTTCTCTTAATAGTTCTAAACTATGCTTTTTAGGCTGTAAAATTGTTTTTTGAACCTCTTCAGGATCAGCCTCCCCAAGAACCTCTATTTCTATTGCTTCCACCTCAACAGATTGTCCCTTCCCTTGAGATTCAACTAATTTTCCTGTAATAGAAACTGCTGCTCCAATGGTTACTTTCTTTAATAATGCTTCGTCAAAGTTTTCGAAATCTACAACCACTTGCAAATTAGCTAGACACGAACCATCATTCAAAGCAATAAATCGATTACTTCTAAATGCTCTTACCCATCCCTTTACCAATACCTCTTCCCTTGGTTTGCTTGCTAAAGCAGCCTTAACTTTAATTCTAGCCATTATTTCATATTCAATTTCTATTAAAGCACAAAAAAACGAACTTTTAACAAAACAATAACCCTAAAAAGCACTAAATCTTGAATTTGGAGATAAGCTTCTACAAAAGAACCGTAATTAACACTTATCACTCAAAACTTCCCGAAAACAAAAAACCTCAGAAGTATTGCTACTACTGAGGTTTATTTTGCGCTTCTTCAAGGACTCGAACCTTGGACCCTCTGATTAACAGTCAGATGCTCTAACCAGCTGAGCTAAAGAAGCTTTTCTATGTTATTTAGCAAACTTAAAAAGTTCACCAAAGTCCATAATTTGGGGGTGCAATGATAGTAGAAAGTTTATAATTATACAATATATTTGCGAAAAATTTCACAAAACCTCAAAAAGGAAATTAATTACGGAATGAACAAAAAATACAATGTATACGGAATAGGTAATGCTTTGGTTGATATAGTAACCGAAGTTGATGATAAGTTCTTGCAGGATCACAGCATTGAAAAAGGGCTAATGACGTTGGTTGATGAAGAGAATCAAACTAGGATTTCAAATGCTATTAACATGAACAATAGTAACATGCAATGTGGAGGATCTGCAGCAAATTCAATTATTGCAGTTAGTCAATTTGGTGGGTCTAGCTATTACTCTTGTAAGGTTGCGAATGACGAATTAGGAGAGTTTTACAAAACAGACTTAAGTTCCAATGGGGTAGATTCAAACCTTCAATCGGAAGTTCTGGAAGCTGGAATCACTGGAAAGTGTTTGGTAATGACTACTGAAGACGCCTCAAGAACTATGAACACTTTTTTGGGCATAACTGAATCGTATTCCAAATCTGAAATTAAAGAAGATGCTCTTAAAGATTCTGACTACTTATATATGGAAGGATATTTAGTAACCTCTGATAATGGTCAGGATGCCATGAAGCACGCAAAGAAATTAGCAGAAGATAATGGAGTTAAAACTGCATTAACCTTTTCTGACCCGGCTATGGTAAAGTATTTTAAAGAGCCAATGGTATCGGTTGTTGGTGGCGGGGTTGATTTACTGTTCTGTAATGAAGAAGAAGCTATGTTATATACTGGCAAAGATACTCTATCAGAAGCACAAGGGGCGTTAAAGAGTTCTGCTAAGAAATTCGTGGTTACCCTAGGGGAAAAAGGGGCAATCGTTTTTGATGGAGAAGCTTTCATTGATATTGAACCTAATAAAGCAGATGCGATTGATACAAACGGGGCTGGAGATTTATTTGCTGGGGCGTTTATGTATGGAATTACAAACGGCAAAAGCTTTACTGAAGCGGGAAAGCTTGCTTCTATGGCGTCATCCAAAGTAGTAACTCAGTTTGGCCCTAGACTTGAATCGAGCCAAGCCAAAGAAATATTAAAGAAACTATTGATTGAGGCATAAGCAAATCCTCAAGACTAATATTTAGAAAGCCTCTCGATTAATTTTGAGAGGCTTTTTTTATGACCAGTTAACAACCTATTTCGAAATATTAACCCGGATAATTTGTTGTGCCTTGCCGTTAGTAAACCGAAGTAAATAAATTCCGCTTTCAAATCTACTAGCGTCAATTGTTCTTTTTCCAATGTTGTGCTGCATAGTACTTTGTTCTAATAATTGACCTATCATATCTAGCATTTCAAATCTAACATCAGTGTCTGAGTTAAAGTTAAAGTCAATTACAAATTGATCTTTCGCAGGGTTCGGATATACGCTTAGCTTCCATTCATTGCTCAAAGAAGTAATCCCAACACTATTTTCAATAACAAACGATTCCGTTAAAGTACATCCACTAGCGCCAGTTATTGTAACGGTGTAGGTTCCGGGCAGAAGTCCAGAAATATCTTGTGTTGTTTCTCCACTATTCCAACTATAGGTATAGGGTCCATCAGGAATAATTTCTACAATAGAAACATCTATTGATCCATCCGTACATGTTGAACATGTTGAATTATTTACAACCCCTGAGACAGTATAATTCGCATCATTTACAATTGTTGTCGTTTCAACTATTGAACATCCATCTCCATTGTCGGTAACAGTTACAGTATATGTTCCAGCCGATAAGTTTATTAAATCCTCTGATGTTCCGCCAAATGGTGACCATAGGTAGCTATAACTTCCCGTACCCCCTGATACCGTTAAATTAATCGAGCCTGCACCGTCTCCACAGACTTCATTTATTGATGCACTCGAAACAATTATTCCTGTTGTAGTATTTGCAACAACAACTGATTGCGAGTAAACACAACCCGTTACACCATCTAAGATAGTATAAGTGTATGTTCCAGCCGATAAACTTGAAAGATCTTCTGTTGTGGCTCCATTGCTCCATGCAAAAGTAAGGCTTGATCCTCCGGTTATTGTTAAGTCAATAGAACCTGCCCCATCCCCGCAACTTTCATCAACAATAGAAGTTGAGACAGTGAAGTCAGTTGTATTTATTAACTCAACCGAAACTTCATCATCACAGGTGTTATCAATATCTGTAATTGTACACGTGTAAGTTCCCGCAGCCAATCCTGATAAATCCTGAGTTGTTTCTCCATTGTCCCAACTATAACTAAAGTTCGTTCCAGAACCGGCAACATCAATATCAACAGTTCCATCTGAATTCCCACAATTTTCATCGATTATTGCAACGATAGTAGTTGTAAAAGTACTTTGGTTTCCTACTGTAATTGTCATTGTATCTTGACAGCCCTCATCATCTTCAGCCATTAACAAGTATTCTCCTGCAGCAACTCCAAAAAAGTTTCCACCAAACACATCAGGCTGTCCATCAAGAGTATAAGAAACTGGCGCTAATCCCCCTGTTGAAGCAGCTTGAACCTGACCTTGAGACTGTAAACATTGGTCGTCCGTAACGTTCGTTAATATTAAGTTAAGTGTTGATACGGCAGCTTGTACCAAGTATGTTTGTGTCAATGAACAACCAGAGTTGTCTGTTATAGTAAGATCATACGATCCATTAGATAAGTTTGAAATACTTGTTTCATTAACTGCTCCTGAACATGCTGCAGTTCCTGTATAAACACTTCCTGTTGCTGGATCAGTTCCATCTGCAAACACCGAATTCCCTTGTGCATCATACAAAGTATAAAGGTGCTCTTCTTCAAAGTTACCTGCGGTATAAATGATCTCTATAGACTCCCCGTCACAAACTGGAATAGATGCTATTTCTGAGCCCCCTGCATTGACAGTAAAGTCACCTATAGAGGTTCCGTCGATAAGAACTGTAACAAAAGCTCCATCCCATCCATCACCCCATGTGTCTTCCATATCTAATGTATAAGAGCAGCATGGGGTTGGAGTTGCTCCTGTCCAACTAAACGTGAATGGAGAAACTCCTCCGTTCACCGTTACCGCAATTGAACCATTTGCGTTTCCACATGTTTCATCAACAATTACTACATCTGTAGTCATTCCGCCAAATGTGTCGTTTACATCTCCAAAATAATTCAAAGTACAACCTGCATTATCCATAATTGTACAAGTGTAAGCGCCAACTGATAAACCTATAATATCTTCTGTAGTTTCAGAATTACTCCATGCAAATGTGTAAGGCCCTGTTCCTCCTGTAACCGTTAAATCAATAGCTCCTGAACCATTTGCACAGTTTTCGTCAGTAATTACATCCGAAATAGATAACGTTCCGGTATTGTTAAAAATCGTATCTTCTAGTTCGACGACACAACCAATATTGTCGGTTGCTGTAACAATAAATTCCCCTTCAGACAATCCTGTAAGATCTTCTGTAGTTGACCCATTACTCCATAAATAACTAATCGGCAAGCTCCCTCCATTTGCTGTTAGGTCAATACTTCCTCCTCCATCTCCACAATTTTCATCCACTGACACACTTTGCAAAGTAAATCCAGGGTTAAACAATACGTCAACAGTGATGTTGTCATCACAGAAGTTATCCAAATCAGAAATATTACAAGTATAAGATCCGGCAGCTAGTCCTGAAATGTCTTGTGTGGCAGCTCCATTACTCCATGTATAAGAGAAGTTCGTTCCCGTTCCAGCAACATCAATATCAATTGACCCATCGCCAAACCCACAATTTTCGTCAGTCACTGAAACAACTGTAGTAGTAAATGTAGTAATATTATCCACGCTTACTGTTAAGGTGTCTTCACATCCATTCGCGTCCACCACCATTAATAAGTACTCTCCTGAAGCTAGATTATCAAATTGACCCGGTGCCCAGAAATCAGGGTTACCGTCTAACGTAAAATCCAAAGGCGCAAGACCTCCAGTTGCAGTAGCAATAATTTGACCCTGGCTTTGTAAACATTGGTCATCAATTACACTTGTTGTAGTCAATCCCATATTAGGCGTGATGTTTTGAACAGGATAGATTTCAGTAATTGAACATCCAACATTATCTGTCACTGTTAATTGGTAGGTGCCGGATGATAAATTAGATACAGAAGTTTCATTTGGACCTCCGCCAGGGCAAGAGCTAGTTGTAGTATACAGTAAGCCAACGGCAGGACTAGGTCCTTGAGAGAATATTACAGTTCCAGAAGGGTCCAATAAATCAAACGACACCTCATTATCGAAAGCCCCTGCGCTCCAAACTAACTCAATATTTTGCCCATCGCAAGCAGTAAATGTTTCCATATTTGCTCCACCTCCTAATACAGTAAAGTCTCCTATGGAAATTCCATCAAGTAGCACTGTTACGGATGCTCCATTCCAACTAGTGCTTGCATCAAACATGTCTAAAGTATAATCACAACAGCTTGAAGGACTTGCGCCAGTCCATGAATAAGTAAATGGGGTTATTCCTCCTGTAACAAGAACATCAATTTGACCTGCACCATTTCCACATATTTCATCGGTAATAATAACATTGGTTGTGATTAAACCTCCATTAGAATTAATCGTTCCTGAATAATTCACTATACAACCTACATTATCTGTAATAACACAATTATAGGTTCCTGGAGACATTCCAGAAATATCTTCTGTAGTTTGACCACTATCCCATGCAAACGTATAAGGTGTTGCACCTCCAGAAATAGTTAAATCAATATAAGCATTTTGTGAAGTACATGAAGCGTCGCCAATAATAGCATTAGCTACTGCTAGTGTCCCTGTAATGTTGTTTACTGTCCCCTGTAGTACTATTGAACAAGAGTTGTTGTCAGTTACAGTAACTTCGTATGTTCCTTCAGAAACTCCAGAAATATCTTCTGTTGTTTCACCGCTATCCCATACATATGTATAAGGTAAAGACCCTCCTGTTACATCTACGTCAATCGCTCCTGATGCATCACCGCAGGTTTCATCTGTAACCGCACTAATTGAAGCCGCAAAACCTGCCGCATTGTTAACTACCGTTCCTGAAGTTCCAACTGAACATCCATTTGCATCCTCTATCGTTAATACATAGGTGCCAGCAGATAGTCCTGATAAGTCTTGGGTCATTGCGCCATTATCCCAGTTGTATAATAAAGGTAACACGCCTCCTGTTGAAGACACGTTTATAGCGCCATTACCATCACCACAGTTCTCATCAATAACCGTTGTGGATGTAATAGCCAATCCATTTGTGTTATTGCCAACAGTGTAGCTATCTGAATATGAACATCCTCCTGATCCTGTAATCGTCACAGAATATGTCCCTACGGACAGTCCTGAAATATCTTCTGTAATTTCCCCATTACTCCATGTAAATCCATATGGATTTACACCTCCAGAAAAAGAAATATCTATTGCTCCAGATGCGTTTCCGCATATTTCATCAGACACGCTAACTGATCCAACTGACACCCCTTCACCTTCAATTGTAGCTGATGCATATAATTCGCAACCATTGTTATCTGTAACAACAATGCTAAAAGTTCCGGCGTTTAAAAAAGAAATATCCTCCGTTGTTTCTCCATTATTCCATACATATGAAATCGGATTTGCACCCCCCGTGGTTGAAATATCAATAGAGCCTGAACCATCACTACAAACTTCATCGGTGGTAGAGGTAACGGCAATGCTAAATCCTGGCGAAACATCTTGAATGCTTTCTGTATAGCTAGTTGCACATCCAGTAGCATCGGTTACTGTAATCATGTATGCGCCCGTCGCCAGTCCTGTTATGTCTTCAGTTGTTGCTCCGTTGTCCCAAGAGAACGTATAAGGAGTTGTTCCTCCTGTTACATCAACATCAATCTGCCCAGTTGCATCACCGCAAACTTCATCCGTGATACTAATAGTAGACACAGACAATGAGCCTCCCTGGTTAAATACAGTTTGATCTCCGGTCTCAACTTGACATCCATTATTATCCACTATTACACAACTGTAAACTCCAGCTGTTAAACCAGATAAATCTTCTGTAACATCAGAGTTGCTCCAAGTATATGTATAAGGAAGTGTTCCATTAATAACATTTATATCTATTGCTCCTGCCCCATCATTACAATTTTCATTTGTAATGTCAATTGACAGTATTGTTAAGTCCGTTTGGCTATTTGTAACCGTGTAATCAACAGAGTTTAAAGTACAGCCAACATCATCCGTAATTGTTACTGAGTATGTTCCAGCAGACAATAGTGTTTGGTCTTCATTTGTTGACCCATTACTCCATGAATAGCTATAAGGAGTTACTCCGCCTGTTACGGTTAAGTTAATAGTTCCGCCACCGTTTCCGCAAATTTCGCTAGAAACACCAGCAGATTCGCTCATGGTGCCAACGTTATTACCAACTGTAAAAACTTCAGTAATGGTACATCCGGCATTATCATTTATGGTTACATCATAAGTTCCTGCAACTAAGTCAGTAACATCCTCTGTTGTTGCGCCATTTGACCAAACATAAGAATAAGGAGGTGTTCCGCCAGCAGATACGATATCAATTGTTCCGTCATTATTACCACAATTTTCATTAGACGTAGCGCTAGAAGACACTTCAAGTGTTCCTGCATTGTTTCCAACGGTAAAGCTTTCTATCAGTTCACACTGGTTAGCGTCTAATACAGTAACGGTATATGTTCCTGCAGATAAACTAGAAATATCGTCTGTTGTAGAACCGTTGTCCCAAGAAACAATGTAAGGGCTAGTAGCGTCTAAAATTGTAATGTCTATTGATCCTGAACCATCTCCACAACTTTCATCAGATACCTGGTTCGTCGCAATATTCAGATAACAATATGCTGAACAATTTGAAACATCGTTAATAATAGAAAACGCACTGTTTTCTGAGCAACCATTTGCATCAGTTACTGTAAGCGTATATGTGCCTGAACCAATATTTGTTATGTCTTCTGTGGTCGCTCCATTATCCCAGCTATAACCATAAGACCCTGAACCACCTGTTACAGATACATCAATTGATCCATTATCAAAACTACAAACTTCATTTGTTGATCCATCTAGGACAATGTTCATCCCTGGCAATGTTGAAACATCTATGTCTTCAGAAAACTGACAACCACTTGCGTCTGAAATGGTTAATGTATATAGTCCTGCTCCAATCGCTCCAATATCCTCCGTCGACTCTCCACTATTCCATGCGAATGTGTAAGGCGATGTTCCCCCAGAAGTAGTAACGTCAATTGCGCCATTTGAACCACCCGAACAAGTTACCGAAGTAACATTTGAAGTAATGTTAATACTACTAATGTTGTTTAAGTTATAAGTAGCAGAATCCGAACAACCATTTGCATCAGAAACAATAACAGTGTATGTTCCTGCCCCAATCCCTGTTAGATCTTCAGTTGTTTCTCCTGATGACCACAAGAATGTAAACGGAGGAAATTCTCCTGAAACAGATAAATCTATTCCACCATCCGTTCCTCCACATTGTGCTTGAGTAATAAACCCACTTACACTTACAGGTATCGGCTCAGAAATCGTTACCAAAGTGTCTGGTAAATCAGAAACCAAACTTACGTTCCAAGAAAAGATATAACCATTGTCTAAGCCAAATTGATCTGATACTTCTAGGTCCCAGTTTCCATTTAAGTCAGACCCTAGCAACTGGTTTAAGTTTTCAAAAGAAGTATATGAACCTTGCGGTAAGTAGTTGTCAGTATATGTACCTCCTGTAGAGGAAGGAATTGTATGCGTATAATTATTAGATTCCTGAACCATCGTTAAATAAATAGGTGCGGCATTCCAGCAATACTCGAAGCCAATACCTGGGTCGATTAAATTACTATTCGCTCCATCAACTGGACCCGAAGCAAACGGCTCTCCCAAATCACATGAACCACCACCATTAAACTCTTTTAATATTACCTCTTGGCCGGTAGGAGAAATTACTTTTATTTGAAGATCTCCTAAATACGAGTGCTCCATTGTTGCGCATATTTGTTGCAACTGCGTCATATTATCCAATGTTTGACCATTATCAAAACCGCTAATTGGAATTGTACTTATATAAGATACTCCTGAGCCGTCCGGTAAAAAAGTAGTATCGGCATCATAAATTCCTCCAATAACTAACGCTTCTGCTTTACATCCATAAATATCATATACCTGCACCGAATATACCCCTGCATCCAATCCTGTAACAGGGTTCGTAGCATATTGTGTCATTGAGCCGTTTCCTCCGTCTTCAGTTACTTGATATGTATAAGGAGGGAAACCGCCTGAGGCATTTACCAAAATTTCACCTGTACTATTATCAAAGCAGGAGAGGTTGGTTTCGTCTAGTGTAAATTCAATTGGCTGCGCATCATCTATATACAGAAAGGCGGTGTCTGGTGGAGAACATAGATCGGTTTGGAAAATAATATATATTGACTCTTGACCTTCTGGGAAACCATCAGAAAACGCGTTTATTATTATACTTGCCGTAGTGTCTCCAGCTGGTATGGTTACAAGTGTATCAATAAATTGGTAGTCTATTCCGTTAGTGGCGCTTCCTCCAACTTGGTAACTAATTTCTGTATCTGTTGCTGAAGCTAGGTCAAGACTAAAGTTAAATTGAGCAGGAATACACCCTTCAAGGGCTATATTATCTGCGTTAACCGTTTGTGTGTTTACGTCCACAACTCCTTGAATAAAGCTATTTTCTAATAAGAAAACTGCCGAGCTCCAATCAGCATCTCCCGCATCCGCGAGCACTAGTTTCATAGTATATTCCTGACAAGGAACTAGGTTTTGTCTTTCTGCAGTTAGTATTGTTGTCCATGCATCATATTGAACCGTTGCGCCACCTGCATTATCGAAGTAATACTGATTATTTGTCACTGCATTAATGTTATTAATCGACACAGAGCTCGACGTTCCTGGCACCAACGCAATGTTCTCTTCACCAATAATTCCAGGTCCGCTAATAAAAAAAGCAAACACATCGTTGTAAGAAGAACTATTTGGTGGAGCGTATTCGGGATATTCCTCCGAAGCGAAAATATATTGAAATTGAATAAAGTCCGATTGCACATTAAACGAGAATTCAAGTGTTATTGCATCGAAGGAAATTGCTCCTGCCATACTATCCATTTGAGCGGTGCCGGGTTGTCCTAAATTAGCATTTCCTCCATTAGAATTATTAGGGCCAGGAGCATCCCCTACGTCTCCATTTGATAAAATCACACCTCCTGTCATTCCTAAATTTGAACTAGTGCCGTCAAAAGAACCCGATGCAGTAGCGCCTCCTGTTAGCGTTGCCGAATTAATTGTAATATTTGGCCCAGCTAATACCTGAGCAAGCTGTACTGCTGTAGGTCCGTTATTAACGGTAAGCTGAGCGCTTGCAACAAATGGAAATAAACAGATTAAAAATAATACTCGTGTGATAATTTGGTTTCTCATAGCGGTAATTTAATAATCAATATGCCAAATTATTTTTACGGCATGTTGAAACACTTTCAATTATATATACGCAAACAACCCTATTTAAGGGGGCTGAAAAAGAATACTATTTTTCCGGCACAAAAAAATCGATTTAAGCCAGCGGTTGTAGATGAATAAACATAATTCAATACTCCTTCAAGCCTGGCTGCCTTTTTTGCAGTAAGCTGTTAAATTTACAAAAAGAGACGAAACCATTTCAATTATAGTTGCTCCAATTCCCTTCATTGTTAGATTCCTAACAATGGGTTTTGTGATGTTTAAGAATGTTAATTGCAATATGAACTTTTCTGAATGTCAATTGTAATAACATTAAAACTAACGATAATTGATATGGAAAATAAATTAATAATTGCTGAACCCTGTCATGAAGACTGGAGCAAAATGACGACCGTACAGAAAGGTAAACATTGTGCAGTTTGCGCTAAACAAGTGGTTGATTTTTCGAAAAACTCCAAGGAGGAGATCGTAGACTATTTAGATGGCGCTGAAGGGCAAACTTGCGGAAGATTTAAAAAGGGACAAATAGATGTTTACGGGGAAAGCCATAACGCAATTAAAAAACCCGTAATCCCATTATACAAAACAATAGCAGCTTCTATTATTGCAATTTTAGGTGCTGGCGTGCCTTCTGTTATCGCTCAAGACCATGAGCGCTTCCAAATGGGCGGCGTAACATCTCGCCCGATTGAAGCTGTTGTTAAAAACAACAGCAACATCTCTATCAAAGGGAAAATCTCTTCACACAATCAATTCGTTGAAAATGCCAAAGTTTCAATTTATACTGGAGGGAAATTAATTATCTCCTCTCTAACCAAAACAGACGGCAAATATGTTTTTGAAATAGGTAAGGGAGTCTTAGTTAACAATCGATTCACGGTAAAAGTCTTTGCTACTGGCATGGAAACAAAAACAATTGAAAACCTTGAGGCGACTAAAAAGGAAATTACAATAGATATTTCCATGGAACATGAAATGATGCTAATGGGTGATGTTATTGCTCAGCCAGAAATTCTAGAGGTGGGAAAACCTGTAATTAAAGAACAAAAAATAGAGGTCAAAGCTGACGAAATAAAACATTACAAAGGGAACGTTTCTGTGTTTCAAAAAGAGGTGGTTAAAGAGCCTCTTTTCAGTCAAACCGAAACATCAAAGCCTGATAGCCTAGAAGATAGCTTGGAAGACTTGAAGACAAATAAAGATGTCGTGCTTCCTGAAAACGCCAGCCCGCTAGAAGTAACTGTATATCCAAACCCTTCTACTTCCCAGGTTTTTGTCAGGACAAATAAAAATGACACCTTCCTATATGGCGTTGCAGACCTCACAGGAAAATTGGTTTTTTCAGGAACAAAAAAAGGAGAATCTTTTGAATTGAACTTTACTGGAAAACCCAATGGTGTATATTTTATTTCCATTTATCAAAACGGTATAGCTATAATAACTAAGCGGGTTGTTATTTCTCGTTAAGACTTAATTGGCCCATTCCTTCATGTTTAAGCGTAGATATTAAATTGCATTTTTTATCTTTATAAAAACATTTACAATGCTTAAACGACTTGCTCTTACTTTTTTACTTTGGATTAATTTCTTTTTAGTGTTTCCTTGTGGCTGGGACTCTGATACAATTGCCATGGAAAAAAGAATGTTTCCAACTGTTCATGAGTTAATTACTGGGAAGTTTCTACAGCATTCACAAGAGTTTTATTATTGGAGAGTTGCTGACCGAAAAGAGAAAATAACTCTTTATCCAGATAGTCTCGATTTGTACGATGATTTGGCTTGGGCACTTAACAAAGTAGGCGAACCAGAAAAAGGAATTGAAGTGATGCTTGAAAAGGAATCAATTACTCCAGGTCTCTATAAAACATATGCAAATCTCGGAACATGTTATATTCATTCAAAACAATTTGAAGAGGGTTTAATCTACATTAAAAAAGCAATTGAAATTAACCCTGAAGCGCATTTTGGAAGAGAGGTTTACCAACAATATTTAGTAGAATATGTTATTTCAAAAACAGACAGTTTAGGGCATTTTTCGGTGCCTTTAGGTACAAAAAACAGCAACTTCTTCCATTATTTAAAAAAGCATCATTTCTCTGGAACAACTACAAGCGAAATAGCAAAAGCCGTTAAAGGAGTTGGAGGGATGATGAAGTTTTCGAATCATAATTCTCCGATATTATTGGAAGTGTTGGGTGACTTATTAAGCAACGCCGAAAATGGCTATGACCCTGGAGCAGGGCATTTATCATCTAGGGCTTATTTAAAAGCTGCCTTATTATCCAAAAAAGACGATGCTGTTACTGCTTATAAAAAAAAGGCTAACGAAGAAAGGGAAAGGCAGTTTGCGGGAGCAAACCGACAAGGAAGGGAGTTGCATTTTTCTTCTCATGTAATTAGTTTAGCGGATTTAGAGACCGTGTTAAAATTAGAGATACAAGCAGCAAATGTATGGGTGGAAGAAATAAGGAAAAATGAATTAGCATGGATCTCTGGAGGCATAAATCCAGACTCGGCTTTTTCGGTTGTTTATTATCAGGAGCCTACTTCAAAATCTATAGGAAAGCACACTGCGCGTAAAAATGTAAATCAAATAGAAGAAGAATATTGGTTAAATCAACATCTGAAAAACATTGATAAAATAAACAATGCTTTTACCATTTTACAGCTTCCAGATTCCACTAAAATTTGGGTGGATAGCATTTATAAAATAGAATTTTCAGTACTTCCTGAAAAAGTTGAGGAGATAGAAGGTAATGAAGAACATGAGGCTAAGAAAAATAAAGATCTGCATAACGAGGATAGTGGGATATGGATAATTATTCTTAGTGTCGGAGGAATGGTTGTAATAATACTAGGAACACGTTTTCTTTTAAGAAAATAACAACTCTATCGACCATTAAAAAGACTATATGCCAAATCACTTTAAAAAAAAATGTATCTTTAGGGTTGCTTAATATTCATTCTACATGAAATTATTTGCTTTTTATAAACATCAAATATTTGCCTTTTGGGTTGTTTTAGTCTCTTTTAGTGGTTATTCTCAATGTTGTAATTACACATTGGAGATGCAAGATAGCTTTGGAGATGGCTGGAATGGAGCTTCGGTAAACGTAATCGTTAATGGTTCTTCACAGGGACTATTTTCTGTCCCAAATGGAGTCCCTGATGCTTTAGAAAATATTCTTGTTTGTGATGGGCAAAGCATAGAGCTTATATTTACTTCAGGGGCTTGGGACTCTGAAATCACCTACTCTTTTTCTTCTCCTTCTGCGTTGTTATTTAGTGATGGTCCTGATCCGGCAATTGGCTCTGTTTTTTCAGGAGTTGGCAATTGCTCCGTTTCTACGTGTGATGCTGGACCTACCTCAGGCCTTGATTCGAATTTAGAGTCCTTTTTCTTACTTGGAAACACTTCACAAATTAACTATACTGGCTGTCCTGGTGTTCTTGGTGTTGAAGATCAAACAGTCTTAGGTGCTGATTTATCTGCTGGAGGAAATTACTCAGCAACTGCTCAGTTTGGAACATGTGGAGGTAATTATGGCGGAGCGGGAGAAGCTTGGGTTGACTGGAACCAAAATGGCGTTTATGAACCTACAGAAACAATTGGTTCTTGGCAAGGTACACCGCCCACAACATTAACTAATTTTAACTTTTTAGTTCCTGGAAACTCTGTTTCAGGCGCGACTACTATGCGCGTAACCCAGCAAGAAGGTGGTTCGCTTCCGTTAGACCCGTGTGCTGTTTTTACATGGGGGTCTGTTGTAGAATTTAGTGTTTTTATTACAGGAGGAATTGACTGTACGGACTTTGATGGTGACAACAGCACGGAGGCTATAGTTGTTCCATCTATTCCTTATGTTGACACTAATAGCACTGTAATGTGTTACTCTAGCCAATCAGTTGTGTATAATTCTCCGGATGTTTTTTATAAGTTTGGTGTTAATCCTTTAGCTGCTACTACAACTGTAAGTTTATGTAATTCATCGTTTGACACTTACTTAACTATATTGGATTTAAATTTAAATGTAATTGCATTTAATGACGACGGTATTTCATGTAGCTCTGGAGAATCTGAAGTTACTTTTGAATCAGGGGCTTACGATAGCCTTTATGCCGTTGTAGAGGGCTGGAACATTGAAAGTGGAGAGTATATTATTAATATTACCGAAGATTTGAATGTTGGAATTGAGCAGGGTTTAAAGGAAGACTTTGACCTGTATCCCAACCCAGCAAAAGATCTTCTTAATTTCTCAGGTGGTCTTGTTTCAAAGGTAGACATCTTTGATATTCAAGGTAGAAATGTGTTAAGTGCATCTAACAGGGCTGGAATTACTGCGCTGGATATTTCCTTTATTAATTCAGGTTCATATTTCGTTAAGATACAAGGCATAAATAAGGAGTGGCAAACAAAGCAATTAATCATAGTAAACAATGAATAGGGCTTACGTTACACTATATACGCTTTTGTTTCTCTTTTTCAGTGGAAATGCCTATGCTGAATCTTGGATAAAAAAACAAAATTTTGGTGGTGATGCTCGGCATCGATCAACTGCATTTTCTATTGGCAATAAAGGCTATATGGGCCTAGGACATGTTAACGCAATAAGCAATATCTTATACGAGGATATGTGGGAGTATGATCCTGCCTCAAACACATGGACGCAAAAAGCAAATTATGGGGGTGGTTTGAATTATCATGCCGCTTGTTTTGTTGTTGACAATATAGCCTATGTTGGAACAGGAAGAATTTTAAGTGGAGACTATACAACAGAATTTTACAGGTATGACGTTGGCACAAATACTTGGACTGCTATTGCAAATTTTCCTGGCCCTGCAAGAAGAGGTGCTATAGCATTTGCGATAGGAGGAAAAGGCTATGTTGGAACAGGACAAACTGTGGCTGGGGTTTCAAAAGACTTTTATCAATATGACCCAGCTGTAGATAGTTGGTCTATAGTTGCACAATTGCCCGGTGCTGCCAGAACTTCTGCTGTGGCTTTTGAATTAAACGACAAAGGGTATGTTGGGACTGGCGGCTCTTCAACTTGGGGGAATTCACTGAACGATTTTTGGGAATATACGCCCTCAACCAACTCATGGATTCAAAAAGCGAATGTTGGGACAACTCCTAGAATGGAGGCAACCGGATTTTCTGTTTATGGGAAAGGGTTTATTGGAACGGGAGATGACCAGTCAAGCGGAACAAATTATAACGACTTTTGGGAATACGATCCAATAACAAACACATGGATTCAAATTCAGGATTTCTTCGGAATGGCAAGAAGGTATTTGGTTGCGTTTACAATTGGGAATAGTGCATACGTTGGTTTAGGGACAAACGGAACAAACTTTAAAGATTTTTGGGAATTTGATTATTTGCTTTCTTCTGTTAAAGGGGATGATGACTTGGCTCAAGTAAAAACCTATCCAAATCCAGCAACAGATTATTTTACCGTAGATTTTTCAAACATTCCTGAACAAATGAAATCGAATAGCTGTGAATTTCAATTGTTTTCCGCAACAGGGCAATTGATAACAAGTAGTGCGTTTATCACTAACAATCTTCAAGTTGATGTAGCGCGTTTCGAAAGGGGTGTTTATTTCTATCATCTTGTTTATAATGGTGCATCTGTAAAATCGGGCAAAATAATTTTAAATTAAGTCCATTAATATGAAAGCGAAGAACATCCTTCTTATTTTTATTGTGCTCTTGTTTCCTTTTTCGGATTTACTTGCAGGACAATGGGTGAAAAAAGAAAATTTAGGCGGTGTTGCCAGACACCGGGCTACTGGGGTTTCTATTGGTCAAAAAGGTTATATCGGATTAGGGCACGTAAACGGAACTGGCGTTAATTTTGCCTTTTCTGATTGGTGGGAATTTGAACCAGCAACCAACTCTTGGACTCAAAAAGCTGACTATCTTTTAGGTGAAACTTATGGAACGTCGGCTTTTTCTGTAGGGACAAAAGGATACGTGGGTTCTGGTGTTTATATAGGAAGCTCTTGGTGCGAATACGATCCTGGAACAAACCAGTGGACTTTAATTGCAACACCCCCTGCATCTGGAAGTGAGCTTTCTGCGATTACTATAGGAGACAAAGGATATCTAATTGAAAATTCAAATATTTATGAATACGATCCGGTTGTAGATCAGTGGACAACTAAAGCGACAGCTCCTGTAAACTTTGGAGTTTGGGGCGCTGCTTTTTCCATCGGCAACAGCGGTTATGTAAATAAGGGAAGTACTTTTTACGAGTACAAACCTTCTGCAGATCAATGGTTGGCTCGTGCTTCTTTCCCCGGCTTATCCTCCGGAGGTAGTGCAGCATTTGCAATATTAGACAAAGGATATATTATTGCGGGGTATGGTGGGTCATTGGGAGATGTAAATAGAGAAGCATGGGAATACAATCCCGGAACAAACTCCTGGTCTATGGTAGAAGAATTCTTAGGGTCTTCTCGTCGGTTTACAGTAGGGTTTAGCATCGGAGATAGGGGTTATGTTGGAACTGGGACAAACGGAACAAACTTTAAGGATTTTTGGGAATATGATCCATTATTAATGGGTCAAGAAGAAATAGAAAATGGTTTAACTATAAACACTTACCCTAATCCGACATCTGACTTTTTTACTGTGTCCATGGAAGGCAATTTTACTTTACAAGGGCAGGTCGAATTTGTATTATATGATAATTTAGGGAGGGTGGTAAAACAAACTTCCGTAACGGAGCCAACTTTTGTAATTGATGCCACTGACCTTCCTAGAGGTAATTATATTTATCGAATTGGATCAAGCTTAAAAAATATCAAACAAGGAAAAATTGTAATAATATAGTGGTAAGGTTAATTTTAATAACGACTCTGGTTTTAACTTCTTTTTTCTCATTTGGGCAAAATGATTGGACAAAAAAAGCCTCATTTAGTGGATATAAAGTTGAAAGGGCTGTTGGGTTCTCAATAGCAGGGCATGGGTATATCTGCGCAGGACAAGATACTGGAAATGTTGTCCGTAATGACTTATGGCAATACAGCCCAGCTTCCAATTCTTGGGCCCAAAAAGCAAACTTACCTGCCGTTGGGCGGAGGAATGCTGTTGCATTTACAATTAACAATAAGGGTTATGTTGGAACAGGGATGAGTGCAGCGGAATCTTCATTAGGATCCACATTAAATGATTTTTGGGAATATAATCCAATTACCAACTCTTGGGTGCAAATTGCTAACTATCCAGGTGGGTTCGGAAATGGGGTATACTTCGCCACAGCTTTCTCTATTGATTCTAAGGGTTATGTTTGTTGTGGAAAAGTCGGTGCTTCGAACTATGTAAACGACCTATGGGAATATAAGCCTTCGGTGGATCAATGGATTCAAAGAGCAGGTTTTGGAGGGGGAGATCGTTACCAGCTTGTTAGTTTTGTTGTAGATGACAAAGCCTATGTAGGGCTTGGAACAGATTATGATGCTTATACTAATGACCTATGGGAGTTCAACCCTTCTACAAATTTATGGACTCAAAAAAACAACTTCCCAGGTGCGGAAAGAAGCGCTGCTAGCGCTTTTGGTATTGGGCAAAGAGGTTATTTAGGAATGGGAGGAGACGGAGGATATTTGGATGATTTTTGGGAATACAACCCTTATTCGGATAGCTGGGTTGTTCGAGAAGAGTTTCCGGGAGGTGAACGAAGAAATGCAATTTCATTTGTAATTGGAGACAGGGGATATATAGGAACCGGAAAAGGATATTCTGGCCTACGAAAAAACATGTATGAATATACCCCTCTAGTTGTTGGAATGGAAGAAAGCAATGTAACCATATTTAATGTGTATCCAAATCCAACCATAGATTTTGTAACTATAGAAACTCAACATGCTTTTGTCCTTTCAATTATGGATAATTTAGGAAGAATTGTTAGAACCATTAACGTGCTTAATGGGAAGACAACAATTGATGTCTCCAACTTTTCAAGTGGTGTTTATCAACTAATAGGGTTTAAGGAAAATGGAGAAAGGTTCACAAAACAATTAGTAATACGCAGTTAAAATGAAACGATTTATTGTTGGTTTAGGAATTTGTGTAATGGCGGTAAGTTTACATGGCCAGGATACATGGGTGCAAAGAGATAGTGTTGGAGGACCTCCAAAGAGTGCTTGTATCGGTTTTTCTATGAATGGGTTTGGGTTCATAGGGCTCGGTTTTGATCAATTTGAATATAAAAGAAGCTTGTACTTATACAACTCCAACTTTGATGATTGGGAAAAAATGAATTCCATGGGAAGCATAACTGGACAAGGTTTAGAAAGATCTTCAGCGGTAGCTTTTGTTGCAAATTACAAAGCGTATATCGGAACGGGGCAAGGCGCCAATCCATATTTAAGAGATTTTTGGGAATACAATAGTGCTTCCAACACCTGGACGCAAGTAGCTGACTTCGCAGGCTCCTCGAGAAGAGAAGCTGCAGCATTTGGAATATTAGACTTTGGATATGTTGGTACTGGAATAGATTCAACTGGGACATTAAAAAAAGATTTTTGGAAATATGACCCAGCATTAAACACTTGGACTTCAATTTCTGATTTTGGAGGCACCGCAAGAAAGCAGGCTGTTTCTTTTGCTATGGGTGGACAAGGATATGTTGGAACCGGAGATGACGGGTCGTTTACAAATGACTTCTGGCAATATGAGCCATTAACGGACACTTGGGCACAGAAAGCAAACTTTGCTGGAACAGCTAGATACGGGGCAACTGGTTTTGGAATTTTCCCAAATGCATATTTAGGAACAGGATATGACAACACTTTAAGCTATACCAATGACTTTTGGGAGTATAATTACTTTAATGACACGTGGGTTCAAGTAGCGGATTTCATAGGCACTCCTAGAGCAAATGCTACTTCATTCGCGGTTGGAGACAGAGGTTTCTTAGGAACGGGATATGACGGACAAACATTAGATGACTTTTATGAGTACACGCCTATTTTAAGTGTAGAAAGTCAATTTCAAACTGAGTCGAAAGTTTATCCTAATCCAGTAATAAATGAATTAAACATTCATTTAAACAATAGCATAGAAGTAGACGAGGTAACGCTTTATTCGTTATCAGGAAAAATAATTCTTCAAGAAACAAAGACTGTTTCAAATAACAGGATCAGCGCCAATGTAACCACGCTTGCCTCAGGGATGTATTTATATTCTGTTAAGATAAAAGGAAGTATTGTCGCACAAGGAAAATTTATGGTCGCCAAATGAGAATCTGGATTTTAGCCCTTTTGGCTCTTGCTTCTTGTATTGAGCAACCTGAAATACGAAAAGAATCTCCAGCTCCCAATGAAGACCCGATCCCTATAGAAAAGGCAGAGGAAGAAATAGCAATCGCAAAAGACAAGGAACAAGAGTTAGTCACAGATAGCCTATCATTAAAAATCACAGATAGTGAACATACCGGTTTTGGGTTTGAAATTTTACAAGGAACAAGCCCACTTATTATTCAGCCACACATCCCTGCTATCCAAGGGATAAAAGGTTTTGAAACAGAGGAACAAGCAGCAATTATTGGTAATTATATGATTTACAAAATCAATAATGGAATAATGCCGCCAAGTATTTCTATTCAAGATTTAGATAGTTTAGAAATCACATATTAAAAACTTATTATTATGAAAATAAAATCATTTTTCGGAATTATTATTCTCTTGGCTCTTGCAGCAACTAGTTGTCGCAAAGGAGAAGGTAAAGGGGGTAAAGCAACAATATCAGGAAAAGTATATGTTGATTATTACAATCAATCTGGATCCTTTATTGATAAAAGCTTTTATGCGCGAGATGAAGATGTCTTTATTGTTTATGGCAATAACACGTTTTATGACGATAAAATAGCAACGCATTATGACGGAAGCTATCAATTTGATTATCTAATGCCAGGCAATTATACGGTATATACCTATTCTAAGGACGTGGACGGAACTGCAGATAACTCGAAAATACTCGTGCTAAAAGAGGTTACAATATCTGATAAAAACGAAACCGTTGAATTAGACGATTTTGTAATTGACGATAACTAATTATAAGGCCAACAAAATGAAAGCGCTTCTTTTTTCTCTTTTTCTGGTTATCTCTATTCTTGGAACGTCTCAGCATACAACAGGAAATGCATGGACTTCTACCGGCATTTCTTACCGTGTTTCAGATTTTACTTTTGGGTTAGAAGAAGGAATAAGATTTACAGAAACACAGATCAACCAAACCTATTCAGATGTCTCCGTTAAATATAAGTTCAATAAATATTTGAGAACCGGGTTTACTTGGAGAAATGCGCAAAAAAATGGCTTTTTAGATGCGGCCCGAATTGATAATCGGTTTAGCGGAGATATTATAGGTAGGTATAAAAAGAAAAAAACATTAACCTTTCTAAGGTTACGTTACCAATCAAAATATAAAAATTGGTTTGTCAGGAAAAATGGATATTTACCTGAGTCTTATCTTAGAACAAAATTAGGTTTTCGATATTCTTTGAGAAAAAAATTAAGTTTAGAAACTGCCGCTGAAAGCTACTATGCTTTTAAAAATGATGCGCGTTATATAAATCGATATCGAATATATTTTGGCGTTAATTACCAAATCAAAAAGCAACATGCAATTGAGGTAAGCTATATATATCAATCAAGAATTCAAGAAGCAAGTCCAGAAGCAGGCCATATATTATCATTATCCTATTCATATGATTTAAATGCGGCACTTAAAAAAAGAAGGAAAAGAAAGAAAAGAAAGAAAAAACAAGAAGATAGAAATTAACCCCCCTAGCGACTCTAATTCTTTGAACCTTTTCTACTACTCAAAATATACCCAAGGCTTACCAAAGTAAATATCTTTCGTGTTCACATCTTTAACTCTTTTTAGTTCTACAATGGCTGCTTCTGCATTGTTTGTTTCAAGCGTGTAAATAAGAAACCACGTTTCTTTTGAATTGCGGATAATTCTTGTTTTAAGCTTATACTCCCTGGTTAAAATTTTCTGAAAATCCTGCGCTTCTTTCATTTCTCTTGTCGCTCCAACGATAACATATAGGTCTCCGTCAACGATACTATCAGTAGAGTGTTCTTTAATCTGTTGTTCTATCGTTTCTTGAGTTTCCGTGCTTGAACTATACTCCTGTGGTTCTATCGTTTCTTGAGTTTCCGTGCTTGAACTATCCTCCTGTGGTTCTATCGTTTCTTGAGTTTCAGTACTTGAATTATTTTCCTGTAGTTTAAATTCGTATTCAGAAATCATTTTTTCCCTGTCTGCTCTTTCTTTTTCCAGTGCTTTTTTTAATTCTTCAAGCCCATGAATTTTTTCTTTAAGAAGCTTTTTTTGTTTTTCTAGCTCTTCTTTTATCAATATATTATCTTGCTCTAAGGCCTCGGTTTTCTCAAACAACTCTACATTTTGATCAGCTAGCTTTTTAAAGTCTCCATCGGAACCCTTAGTACCTCCATTGCTTTCTCCAATTTTATAGCCAATTAATATCTCGTGTGTTCCGCTGTTTTGTGTTCCAATTTCTCGGCTTGAAAAACCAAATGAGTAACCCAATAACAATTGTTTAGTGATAGATGCTCCAGTCATTGCAGAGTAACCTATTTTATGGTGGTATTTAAGTGTCCCCCAAAATTTCTTCTTGTACATACCTGAAACCGCTCCTTCAAAAACAAATGGCATTCCTTGTACACCTTTCATATATAAACTCGGTATTAGCTCCCATTTTCCTCCTTTGAGCTGAAAGTTATACTGCGTATTTAGGGTAAAGTGCGGAATATTTCGAAAGGTTAAGCTATCGGAAGAAAAGTTGTTTTCATAGCTAAACTTTGGAGACAATAAGTTTGAAACTGCAAAGCCCAGTTGGAATTTCTTAAATTGATAGTGTACTCCAGCTTTGGCATCAAAATTAGTTGCGTTCTGATTGTTATAAAACAGTTGCAGCTCTGACTCGTCCTCTGCAACAATATTGTCGTAAATCAACCTATTCTGAACTATTCCAGATGACAATCCAAATCGGATTCTTTGTTTACTCGTTATTGTTAAGTTATATACATAAGAAAGATACCCCGCAGTACTTCCTAAAATGTTTGTTTGATCGTTAACAACGGTAAGTCCTAACGCCATTTTATTTCGGTTGAAATTTCCGTCAATTGTAAATATTTGAGTTTCCGGAGCTCCTGTAAAACCTTGCCATTGTTTGTGAACCACCAAATGCGCAACCTTTCCATTTAATCCTGCAGCTGCAGGATTAATAAAGTATTGGTTTTGTAAATAATGTTCTATTACCGGGGTTTGCTGACCAAATGAGATCAACGAACCTAGCAATATAGTTAGTGATAATAGTAAATTCTTCATTTGTCTTATTTGTTTCTTAGTACCGTTAATGAGCCCTTGTAAACTTTATCCGATTCGATGGATTTAATTACGTAGTAATACGTTCCGTCAGGAAGTTGATCTGCTCCTGAGACACCTTCCCAATCATTTTGATAGCCTTTAATTGAGAGTACCTCTCCTCCCCACCTGTCATAAACGTAAATATCCGCACCTTCAAAAGTTTCGATATTAGTAATTTTCCATGTGTCGTTTTGCCCATTTCCATCGGGCGTTATTACGTTATAAATAAATAGCTTAAAATCCTCAATAACATTTACAACCATGCTGTCCACATTTTGGCATCCGTGTATGTCGGTTACCTCCAAATAATAAGTAGTTGTTTCCAATGGGGTTGCATCAGGATTTGAAACCGAGTTATTATTGAGTGATTCTGTAGGTGTCCAATTGTATCCAATAGCTCCTGCGTAATAGCCTTCTAGCCCTACAGGAAAACCTTGACTCACGCTTGTATCGGTTCCAGCACTTGGCTCAGGCAAAGGAAATACTTCTGCATATTTCGGTATTGAATCAACACATTGTTCACCTGTTGTTGCAACTAACCATACTTCATAAAACCCTGCTGCTGAATAGTAATGTATCGGGTCGGTAGCAATAGAGACGTTATTGTCTCCGAAGCTCCAGTCATATGAAATAGTCCCAGCTACAAGCTGTGTGGAATTTACAAACAAAACGGGTGCTCCAATGCAAGCATCAGTTACTTCAAAATTAGGATAAGGCATTGGATTTACAACAACTGCCTGCGACAGTTGAGAAATACAGCCTTCGTTAGAGGTTACTATTAAAGTTACGTTATACGTTTGATCGTTTAAATAATCATGAGATGGGTCAGCTGAAGTTGAGCTAGAACCGTCTCCGAAATCCCAAGAATAAGAAGTAAGTGATGCAGGGCCATTTGTTGTGTTTATTGAACTTGTATCATCAAAAAATGAAGTTTGATAATGACAAACAGCATCTGCAATAAAGCCAACTACTGGTAATGGGTGAACTGTAACTGTTTGGGTAACGGTATCTTTACAATTGTTGTTAGATGTTGCAATTAACTCAACATTATATGTGCTATCTACACCGTATAGATGACTTGGCTGATCAACTGTACTTGGTAAAGAGTTATCATCAAAATCCCACTCATACGTTAAAGAACCCGACGTAATATTTGAGCCATTCGAAAAATTTATGGCGTTTCCTAAACACACATTTCCAAAAGTGAATGAGGTTGTTGGCATGTAATAAATAGAAACCAAATTAGACATACTATTTGAGCAACCATCTAATGTAGTTGTAGTTAATTCAACATCATACGTATTGGGTAGCGCATATTTATGTTTAATGTCTTGTGTCGTTCCAATAGATGCATCATCAAAATTCCATAAAAAAGTTAAATTGTTTTGACCTTCTGAAAAAACTGTTGTGCTATTAAAAACAGAAGAATCTACTTGACATTCATCCGTATATGTAAAGTCTGTTTGTGGCACTTCAAAAATAACAACCGTATCCTGTGTTACTCTTGTGCATGTTGATGGGGCAGTTCCAATTACAGCTTCCAATGCAACAACATACGTACCTGTATCCGAATAGGTGTGCGATGGATTAGCCAAAGGAGAAGTTGAACCATCTCCAAAATACCAAGAATACTGTACCGTTGAACCTGGCGATACAGAAGTGTTTATAAATGAACTTGCTATTCCTTCGCAAACGCTATCACATATAAAACTTACATCAACGGGTTCAGTTATATCAACTTGTTTTGTTATTGAGTCGATACATCCAGAAGTTGATTCGATAATTAACTCAACATCGAAAGAACCGGCTGTTAAATAGCTATAAGAAGGTGTCGCAATATTATCTGTGCCAATACCATCTCCAAAGTCCCAATCATAAGTCGTTACATTTAAAGGGGGAATTGAGGTAACTGAAAAATTCATTGGCGACCCTAAACATACCGCTACTTGAGTAAAATCGACAGATGGCAGTGGGTTTACTTGTACGCTTTGGGTGATTGACCCAGTACAACCTCGGTCGGTCTCAATCGTTAATGAAACATTATAAAATCCGTCAGCAGGATAAATATAGTTAGGGTCAGAAGCAATACTTCCGCTTCCATTTCCAAAATTCCATGAATAACTTGTAATTGTGCCATCAGCTGAGGTAGACCCGCTACTATTAAAAACGGTATTGAAACCTTCACATTCAGTTGTTGATGTAAAAGCAGGTATCGGATTCGCGTTAACAACAATTTCTTCACTTGCTGAATAAAAAGATGGGCAAATACCGCTCTGAACCAGGGCTCTGTACTGAGTCGTTTGTGTCAAATTTGAATAACTCAAATTTGCTGTGGTATTCACAATATTTGTTGATGTAGCGAAATTATCACTCGAAGATTCCCACCATAATATACTTCCATTTTCATATACCAAGTTAACTATTCCTCCATTTCCGCCTGAGCAAACTGTATTTGAGCCGATAACAAAACCACCAACTGTTGGACTATTCACCACCACCTCGTAGGGAGTGGCTTGTGTAGCTTCCGCACATGTTCCGCTTTTCACAACTGCCCTGAAAAAAGTAGTAGAAACAATATTCTCAAACGGCAATGAAGGTGTTGTATCTGCTAAAGGTGTCCATGGTCCAATAACACTATTGGACATTTCCCATCTTAAAACGTCTCCATTTATTCCGGTTAACACTAAAGAATCTTCATTAGTTCCTGAGCACAATGTATTAATTGGTGTAATTATACCTTCATTAGAGGCCGCAGCAACATCTACCTGCAAACTTTCTGTTACCGGCGTACAACCAGGCATTGCAATGTCTACAGAATAAGACGCTTGATCTGCTGTTACCACAGATGGAATGCTAAAAGACTCCGTTGTATAGGGTAACACCGTGGCATTCTTTTTCCATATATACGAAGCCCCGGCAAAAACGTCTGCGCTGATGTTAAATGTTTCTCCCTCACAATAAGGCCCCGTTGAAACAAGGTTTACGGAGTTTGGATATTCTTCCTCTACACCGGTAAATACAGAAACTGGCTCCACCACAGCGTATTTTCTTGCGCGCACCCAATCAATTTGAAGACTTCCAGATACTGTTCCTCCGTTTTGTACGCCTACTATTACCTTTTTACTATCAGGAAAGTTAGGTATATTCGAACCGTCAGAAAACGAGGTGTTTCCTGTTGGAAAACCAATACTTTGGTTTGACTCCAAGTTCCAAAAAAACGACCATAAACCAGTGGTATTAGCTCCAACATTCACGCCAGCAGCAGGTGGATTACCTATCGTTGGTGTAGTAGGTCCAACCACTTTTTGCATTACCATAAAACCATCTTGATATGTCGTTACATATCCCTCGTAAGAGGCATTTACAAGGCCTAGAGCAGCTATTCCATCTGAAGCAGTAATTACATCCATTTCTACAATAAGCGTATCTGAAAAACTAGTATTTGAAACCAAAAGTGCGTCAGGCTCCGAATTACTGTGTTCAAACGTACAAGTACCTCCAACTAAGGAAATGTTTGTGTTTATCCCAAATTCAGACCATTTTACGGCATCCACGCCGGCCGTTTCGAATGAATCAAACAAATTAAACGTTGCATCACCGCTAGAAACTGCTCCTGCAGTAGGATCGCCATAATACATGTAAATGGTTGTTGTAGTTCCAGCTGGCAAAGTTGGGACCTTTACCCAGAATCTGGTGCTCGCTTGGTTATAATCTGCAGGATCAAACCAATAGGACAGAGTATTTCCGAGCACGTCTTTAAACCTAAAGTCGTCTCCGTTATATTTCACTTTTCCTGCAGTTAATAGCGCCTGCGTTGGAACATCTACCGCAACCTGAAATTCTGTATAAGAATTATTTAACCCAGATGAAGTAATTTCAATGGCTTGCCTATAATCAAACCCCGGGTAACATGACTGAGATTGAACTTTTCCTATAACTAGGCCAACCAAAAATATGACTAAAGCTGTTTTCATACTATGCATTTTCTATCTATATATTTTTATGAACTTAACTGTCTTTACATCTCTACCCGCCTTAACTCTTACCAAATACATTCCGGGTAAAATTTTATTTAATGTGTATTTTTTGTCCACTTCTTTTGCAATAAAACTATCTGATATAATTAATTGACCCATTAAATTGTATACCCTTACTTGAACAGCGGCTGTGTTTTCAAGCCTTAGTCTTAATGTAAAATCACCGTTATTTGGGTTTGGATAAACCAATGCTTCTAATATAGAAGTGTATAAATCTGGGTTATACGGTGGGTTTTCTAATTCTTTGGCAGCCGCCCTTACCGTTAAGTCTTTCGTTCTTACTGAATTACACACGCCATTATTTACTGTTAAAGAAACTTCATACGTTATAGAGTCAGCTCCAAATGGGACATAAAATTTATGTGAAGGCATAGAGGCCGTATCAATAGGCGTATTATTTCCAAAATTCCAACTTGAAGTGTAGGGTTTCGGATAGGACAAATTAACAAATTGAACCGTATCGGCATGTTCTATATCGCTATCAAACAAAAACACAGAAAACAACTCCACACTAGAAGGTAATACATCAATAGAGTCAATTGCAGTACAACCAAATTCATTTTCAATTTCTAAATAATATGTGCCGGTATCCAAAACAAAATAGGTTTCTGTTGTAGCCAGATTAGCCGCGCTGTTAAACCAACTATATGAAGCGTTTAAAGGTGTATTATTAGAGGCTAATTCTACTGTTGAGCCTTCACAATAATATACGTCATTTCCTAAGTCAAATGTGAACAGGGGTAAAGAATTTACATTTACCGAACTATTGCTTAAGCATCCGGTTGTTACATCAACCAATGTTACAGAATAGTTCCCTGTAGATGCAACTGTTATTGTTTGGGTGGTTGCTCCTGTATTCCACAAAAAGTTGACGCCTCCTGGATTTCCTGGATCGATTACCAAGGTTTGATAACTACAGATTGCTGTATCTGCTGGTAGATTAAGTGCTGGTGCATTGTAAATAGTAACATCTATTGAATCTCTTACTACACAGCCTGTTGAACTCAATGTTACATCTGCCCAATATTGTCCTGAATTATAAACAGTATCAGAAAAGTTGGTGTTTCCGTTTAATGTAGACCATGCATACGTAACGCCTGTTCCTGCAAATGCATTTAGAACAAGCGAATCACATGCTTGAGTCGCAGCTCCTAAAGAGAAACTTGGAACTGCATTAAACGCAACCTCAACGGTGTCTCTAGAAGAGCATCCTCCTGCAGTAACCTCAACCCAATAATATCCTGGTGAAGTTACGTCCAGCGTAGGGTTGGAGGAGCCGTCGTTCCATAAATAGGCACTTCCTGTAATATCTGATGTTAATGTATATGTAATACCTTCACAAGTGTCTTGGAAAGGCGTTCCTAAATTAACTGGTGTGCTTGGAACAATAGTAACATTTATAGTGTCGGAACCGATACATCCATTTTGATCCGTTACATTAACGATGTACTCACCATCGACAAAAACCGATATCTCTTGTGTTGAAAATGTAACAGTAGGTGTTGATGTAACCCAACTATAAGAGGTTCCCGAACCATAGTATCCAGCATTGAGATCCGCGCTATCACATTGAGCTCCGTCATTCCCTAAATTAGGAGAAACAGGCACGTTCAACAAAACGTAAGTACTGTCTGTTAATGAGCAACCTGCCCCAGTTGTGATGTTCACTGTATACAACCCAACCATCGATATATTTATATCAGATGAGGGGGCTCCTGTGTTCCATAAAAAATTTGAGCCAGAATTGTTTAATAATTCATTAGCGTCCAGAGTTAGAGATGTACCACATGTTGTGGTAGTGTCTCCAAAATTATCCACAGGTAAACTATTTACAAGAACCGAATCAATAATAGTGTTTTCACACCCATTTACAGAGGTTGCAGTTAGTGAGATTTCATTATAGCCAGGAGTATTAAAAGTATAAACTTCATTAATATTCTGAGAAGAAGGAGAAGAAGCAATAACCCAAACATAAGAAATTGCATTTGTTGAAGTATTCCAAATATTTACCGGAACTCCCTCACAAGTAGGTAAAACCGAAAACCCAACTGAAGGTCCATCAAATATTGTAATTGACTGAGTAGTTGTTGAAGTACAGTTTTGAAGGGTTGAAACAGTTAGGGACGCTGTATAAACACCATTCGATAAGTAAACGTTTGAGCCATTTTGCAATGTGTCTGTATTGCCATCACCGAAATCCCAGTTCCACCCTGAAATAGTAGAACTACCTGCAGTAGATAAGTCTGTAAAAACAGCTTGCGTATTTTCGCATGTGTCATTCAAGGTAAAAACAGAAATTGGATTCTCATCAACGATTACCGGAATAGTGTCTGTATTGACACATCCAAACATATTGGTAGCCTGCAGCGAAACGCTATAGTTTCCTGATGAAGGATAAGTATAATTTGGGTTTTCAAAGGTTGAAGTAGGCGAACCCAAACCTAAAGCAGTATTAAAATTCCAAAGAAAAGTTGTTGGGGAAAATCCAATAGTGTCCGTTGAATTAACAAAATCAACAGCTTGACCTTCACACGCCGACAAGGTGGTGAAATCCGGATTTGGCAGCGGATTTACTGTTACAGGATATGTAATTGGCGCAGATGAACAGCCCATTGAAGTGGCAGTTAGCGTAACGTTATACGTTCCGGCTGCAGGATATGTAAATTGGGCATCTCCACCCGACGGAAACTGATTCGTTGTTGAGTCAACAGTTCCATCGCTGGTAAAATCCCAATTCAAATTAGTCGCATTACTAACCGAGATAGTGGTTTGATTTGTAAAGTTTACCGGTGAATTATGACATGCGGTTCCGGGAGAAAAATCTGCAACTGGAATAGGGCGAACTATAACCTGTTCTGTATGCTCACTGATGCAACCTGCATCAGTCGTTACCGTTAAACTTACGCTGTAGTCACCATAAGTAGTATATAAATGATTAGTCGTAGAAGTGGTTGTTAATGTATCGCCGTCTCCAAAATCCCAAAAGTAAGTAGATGTAGCCACAGGTGAACTAGAACTACAATTAACACTTACCTGATCGCAATTTGGCCCGGGAACTGTAAAAGCAGATACCGCTGGGTCTGCAGCAACGAGTTCAAAATCTTTTCGGTTAACGCACCCTCTTTCATTCGTGCATATTAGTCCATAAACCCCTAATTCATTAGCTGTAAATGAAAACTGGGAAACGTTAGTTTGTGATGGTGTTATTGAGCCGCTTGGAGTTATCAACTTGTAGTCACCTATACTTCCATCCGCGAATAATGTCGCCGGATTTAAAGTATCACAAAACACAGCCTCGCTAACATCAAATAGTGTATCTGATACATTTAAGATTTGATTAATATAAACTTCTGGAAGAACATCGCATGAATCTTTCGTAATCGTATATACCGCAGAATTAGAAACAGCTTGTAGTTGTGGGTCATTAACACCCGAAACTGTTCCTATAACCGAGCCATCTCCTCCAAGATCTCTCCATGTATTATTCAAATTATCAAAACTAAAATAAACATGCATTGAATCACTGTCAAAAAACATTGAGCTTTCCGCAGGGTTATGAAACCTTGCGGTTACATTTGTTAATGCGGATGGATTAGTGCTAGTAATATTGTCAAAGCTATAATATCTCTCTACAGAACCTGCCATTGGTCCACATTGCTTGGCTAAATTATACCGATAAATATTCGGAATATCCACACCTAACCCCGGAGAGTCAAAATTTATTCCAATTCCTTTAAGCTTCGCAAAACTATAAGTACCCTGAATATTCCAATCAACGTTTTGAACAACTATAGGGTGGTTTGGACCAAAAATTCGGTTGGTGTTTGTTTCATTTATTATGCCGCTAGATGAGGATACTGGAGAATTATCTAGGTAATTCATTATAAGTCTATCACCTGCTAAAAAAACATTTCCAGCCATCATATCAAGGTCACCATTTATTTGTGTTATTTTAAGGATGCTTAGATTTAATCCTGGTGTAAGGTTTACATCTAAATTACAAAAATTGATTTGATTCGTCCCTAAAATGGAATGACCTGTTGTTCCATAAAACTGGAGGCGTCCTGAATTCGGGTTAGTTCCAAAAAAATTGAAATCACCATAGTTTATTAAATCTCCATCTAATTTTATAAACCCATTGTTTTTTACTCCTTCGTGGAACGCAACAGAAGCGTCGCAGGAAGAAATAAAATCTCCAACAATAACTACATTCGCATTGGTATTAATAGTGAAGTATTTTCCAATGTGGTGTGTTTCTATTTGACTAAACACTAAATTAGAAACGCCCATAGCTATAAGCAGTCCTAAAATCTTTATATGTGTAAGTTTTTTAATCATCTTTTCATATTTGAAAATTATATCTCTCCCCTCTTTTAAATTAATCTAGCTAAAGTTTCATAATGTAACAAAGCGCATAATACGCTGGTACAATACTAAAAGAAGTGCCGCTTCCTGTTGTTCCTGAGGTTCCTATAAAATTTGGCAAATCAACATTAACCGAATTTGTTGATGTATTATGAGACACTGTGCTGGCATCATCATTATCCCATGTTGGAACATTTCCCCCGCCACCAGAATTATAAAAAGTCATGGAATGACTATGGCTTCCGGTATTCGCTGCTGGATGATCATGATTAATCGAGTGCGTATGTGAGGGCAAATTAGCTTCTACTAACGTATATGTTCCACCTGCTGTATCTGCTGGCGTATATGTTCCTCCTGCTCCAATAATAAACCTATCTGTTAAGTTTGGAGTAACTTTTGTGTAAGGAGAAGTTGATGTAGCACTAGAACCTGTGTCGTTAAAATCGTCGGGGTTATAGTAGTCGCCATTACATAATGCCCATCCTTTAGGGATATCAGCGGTTGTCCCTGACCACATTACAATAACGCCTTGTGGAACCAATGCAAAACCAGACTCTTGTACTTTTCCATACACATTAAGTTTAGCTACTGACTCACCTGGTACCAAAGCTGTTGCCTTTCCAACCTGAACAGTCCCTCCACCTTCTTGTAGCTTCAATGTTCCTAAAGTATTTGCTGTTGATTTCACCATTATTTCATCATTGTCTATGGATAAATGAGTAACTGCATCAGATTCACCAATTAACAAAGGAGCTGTAGTACCTGATAATTTTACATCTTTACTTTTTAAAGCAATATGCAGGTTACCTTGAACACCCGAGGACAATCCAATACCAACTCCACCAACTGAAGGAGTTCCAGGAGGAGCGTAAGGCGTAAACCCTGCTGGGTTAAAATATACATCGGTTTGGTCAGTTCCAGTAAAAATACTTTTCCAAGGGGTAATCGCATTCCACTCACCTGTAGTGCCCGGACCTTGCTTTAAAAAAAGATTGTCGGAGTAATATATAAGCATCCCTTCAGGATCACCGGGGAAATCAATACTAGGATCTACTAAAGTTATTGGAAGTAATAAACCCAAATTATCGCCGGTGTTGGTTAAATCCAATATTGCTCTTGAGTGGGGGGAAAATTGTGTGCCAATACTAACTTGTGCGTAGCTTGTGCTCACCCCAAAAAAGAGTGCTAATAAAAATTGTTTTGTATAATTTCGTTTCATAATAAAAAGGTTTATAGCTTCATTATAAATGCTAGTGCGTAATAAGGTGGTCTATTTTCATGAGAGCCTCCGCCACCGGTATTGGAAATTGTGTGGGTGTGATCGCCCCCAGAAAAACCCAAATTGCTCCCATTATTGGATCTCCAATATTGTTGTCCGTTACTCCCGCTTGCATCGTGATCTAAGCCATCTGTATCCATATTATAAATCGTATGAGCATGTGCACCTCCAGGATCGGTTGTATGGGTATGAGTAGGTATTTGAGCCTCCGTTAAAGTTGTCGTTTTAGTTCCCAGATTTCCATTTATTCCAATAGCGGCATAATCGGGATCAGTCGGGTCTAAACCTACAATAAATCTACCACTTAAATCGGGTGCAGTGATGGGACCGCTTCCGTCAATTTTGGCGTACGTTCCCCCATCGCACAATGCCCAACCTGTTGGTATTGGCCCTCCTGTCCACATAATTATTGCTCCTACTGGAACTAAAGCAAAACCATTCTGCTGTATTTCTCCAAAAACATTAAGGTTCTTGGAGTTGGTTGTAGACCCAATAGTCGTATTCAAATGAGACGTTAACGCATCCGAACTATTAGCCTCCGATCCAATTGTCAAACTACCCCCTTCTTCTTGGAGTTTAAGTGTTCCTGCGGTATTAGCGTCTGTTTTAACCAATATTTCATCATTGTCTATGGATAAATGAGTAACTGCATCAGATTCACCAATTAACAAAGGAGCTGTAGTACCTGATAATTTTACATCTTTACTTTTTAAAGCAATATGCAGGTTACCTTGAACACCCGAGGACAATCCAATACCAACTCCACCAACTGAAGGAGTTCCAGGAGGAGCGTAAGGCGTAAACCCTGCTGGGTTAAAATATACATCGGTTTGGTCAGTTCCAGTAAAAATACTTTTCCAAGGGGTAATCGCATTCCACTCACCTGTAGTGCCCGGACCTTGCTTTAAAAAAAGATTGTCGGAGTAATATATAAGCATCCCTTCAGGATCACCGGGGAAATCAATACTAGGATCTACTAAAGTTATTGGAAGTAATAAACCCAAATTATCGCCGGTGTTGGTTAAATCCAATATTGCTCTTGAGTGGGGGGAAAATTGTGTGCCAATACTAACTTGTGCATTAATTATGTTTGTCATCGACAAACACGTGCCAATCAAAAATAGTTTTATGTTTATTTGTTTCATCATATCTGAATTAGTGTTCTTTTAGACCTTATTATTTCTCCGCTTGTTGTATATCCACGAACCTCAATTTCTATTGCGTTGGACAATTCTTTTTTTACCTTAAATTCTGTATAGCTTGAAAGGCCCGATACCGGCTTCAACAAGCCAGAAGCATCCGTTAGGTAGACAACATACCCTTTCATTTCCTGTGTTGATATTTCGTCCCACCTTACTAAAACTTGTTTCTTCTTGGCATTATAATTGGCTTTAGAAATTTTTATTGTATCAACCACTAGGGCTTTTGGAATTTCTATTTTAAATGTATTGGATAGTTCTGAAACATTCCCAGTTAAATCTACAGCTTCAATGCTATATAAATAAGACTTCCCCTGCTCTGCTCGTCTATCTAAATACGTTTCTTTTGTTGAAGAAATTAAGGCAATATTTACCCGCTCTTTTGCTACAGAATCTGCTAACCCTGATCTATATAAATTATACCCATTTAAATCGGCATCAACATTTTTCAGCCAATCAACTCTAATATTATCCTCTTGTAAATACACGTCCTTAATAAGTGGTGCTAAAGGAGGGCTAACATCCGGCATTTGTGCCAACGAATTAATAGATGGTTGACTGCGGTTAAAGTTTGTGTCTATTGCAACTACTCTATAAACAAATTTGTTTTTAATATTTTTAGAAAGGCTTTCAGTATAGTTCGTTTCCGTAATTGGAGTGGCATTTACATTGATATACCGATTGTCCGCTTGATTCTCGTGGTTTAAAGATTTTTGAATATAATATCCTAATAAATCCGATTCTGAATTCGCACTCCACGCGAGCTTTATTTCTCCAGATGTAGCTTCACTTGTAAAATTTTGTGGGGCGCTAGGTGGTTCAACATCCTTAACTTCGGCAAACATTAATCCGGATGAAGTCTCATTCCCCGCAAGATCTACAGAAGAAACAGAAAAGTAATGCCCTCCAACTCCAACTCCATCAACATCGATTGATTTGATGTCTTTTGAAATTAATTTTGCATTCACCTTTGTGAATGAACTGTCTGGATTTTCGCTTGTGTAAATATAATATCCTGCTAAATCAGCTTCATCAATCGCTTCCCATACTACGTTCATCTTTCCTAGAACAGAGTTTGGAGTTAATTTTAAACCGAAAGGCATTTGAGGTGGGACAAAGTCCTTCATGGGAGCTGCTACTTCTGCAGACATTTCTGAACTTTGGTTGAAATAGTCAATCGCTTCAAATTTGTATATATATCCTGTTTCGTATACAATATTGGTGTCAACAAAAAATATTGAATTCTCGTTGTAATTTTTTGCGCTTTTAGGCTGTATAGCTCTTGGCCCTATTGTCGTAATTTTTTCATACTCGCTTTCTCCCATTTCCTTTTTATATATATCTACGCCATAATATCTATATAGTTCCGGTTTCCAATTAAAGGTTATGTATTTCTTCTTTCTGTTTAATGTAATATTTTCTGGCGGCATTGGTTTACTGTATTCAGAGCACAGTATTTCTTTGGATTGAGCTAGATCTTTATCCGCTCCTCCATTAACCAGTGTTAGTTTATACGTATACGTTGTGCCTTTCTGTGCCGATTTATCGTGGTACATGATACCGCTATAACCCGCAAGCTCGTTGCTATAAATTGACTTAATCAGAATAAACGCGCGGATTATACTTCCTTTCAACTCTTCGTATGGTGATGCAATAAGAGCAGCGTGCAAATCAGACTCCTCTTTATTTAGCCCATGACCCGAAGCCAGCGATTTTTTCGGAATAATAGGAGAGTTGTTCAGTTTTGTCCATGCTGCACTGTCGGCACTTCGATAAACATTAAACCCTTCTGGATGATACAGGTATTCATATATCCATTTCAATTTAATGCCCTCTTCACTGTTAAAATCATTGCTCACAAAAAGCTCTGCTTTTCCTTGAGCATTGCCTATTTGAGTAAATAGTAAAAGTATGTATAGTATCTTTTTCATTTATCTAAAAACTAGTATCAAATGACATGTCAAAACTTGCGCTTACTATGTCTAGAACAGTAACATAACCACTTAATTGACCTGAGACTTGTGTTTCCGTATCCAGGAATTTTGCAATTAACTCTCCTTGAAGACCTGCTTCAGCAAGCGTACAAGAACCACTTACGCCAACCGCCCAATAATTTGCATTTATTGCAACGTATAAATCCAGCCATATTCCTGCTTCATTTAAATGAAACTCAGGTAATATATCTGCCTCCGCATATACACCCAGCTCAGCAGATGCCTCAGCAGATAAGCCTGCTCCAACAGCGTCATTTCCGATTTCTACAGATGCGCTAGCTTGCCATCCTACAAAAACTCCTACATCTACACTTGTAGCCGTAGAAGTCGATTCTAAACCAAACCATCCACCGCCACCAAATCCAGAACATGTTGGATATACTTCTATTCTTTGTGCTTCCGTACCAATGTCTAGTTTAAAGCTACTAGGAGAAACATCCAACGCCATAGCACCTTCAATACAAACAGGGCTGGTTCCTGCAACGGCAGCGTTAGCGACAAGTCTGCTGGTTTCACTATCAAATGAGAGCTCTATTTCACCTCTTATGCTTCCGCCCGCTTCATCAGCTATACTGTTGGTAAGATGTGTAGGCCCGTCCATAGCCTCTACTGACCCTGACCCTTCTAAAAATTCAGTCTCTGGCGGCACAGGCTCGGTTCCAGTTATTGGTGTAATTCCTGATTCATCCTTTATAAATCCATATACTGAAGAACCGCTAATAAAGCGTGTTTCTATGTTTTTTTGAGCATCAACAGTAAAAGCAACTTCGCCAAAATCAGGAGATTCTATGCCAATTGTAACATCCTGAGTTGCCTCTCCTTCAACATAAAGCGTTTGACCATAGGCAGTGACATCGATGCCTGGTTTATTACCTCCACTTCCCCCTCTTATACCAAGCTCATAGTCCCCTTGCTCATACGTTACATAATGAGTGGGTGTAAATAAGCCAATTGTTCTTTCTCCATCTGTCATTTCAATTTCAAGGTCTTTGCTTAGTGTTGCTACATAATCTCCATCAACAAATGCTAGTTTTTCTTCTTGTGTTAATGCAATGCTTTTAGTACCGTTTTTTAATTCCAAGAAGTTGTCGTCGCCTCCTATGATTAACTCAGTTCCATTGTCGCTATATATTGCGCTATTGTCAGTAACCTCAATGAATCTTGAGTCATCAATGTCAACATGCAGGTATTCTTCTTCGGTGATGGCGAAGTGTTTTCCAGAATAGTCAATTGCGAAACCTGAATTATTAACGAAGAAACGATCGTCCCCATTTGTCAACTCTATTGCTTGCTCTCCATCCTCATTCAAAACAGCCAGTCCTTTGTCACCGTCCGTCATTGAAAGGCCTGTTGTTCCCAATTCAAATGACCTGGTTCCATCTGTAAAGCTTAGGGATTCTCCTGTACTAAAAGATGCTTCAATGTCATCATATATAAAGTTAACTTTTTGATCCGCTTTGTCTACAGATAAGCTTTTATTCGCTCCATAAGTTAAGCCGAAAGTATTTGGACTTAAGTATATGCTGTTTTCTTCTTGACTTAATGTCAAAGCATCTTGAGATAAGTCGATGGTTTGCGTTCCGTCTGAAAAGTATAAAGCCTCAGACCCTAGCTTGACTTCATTTTGCTCGTATTGAAAGTTTAATAAATGCTCCGTAATTTTTACCCTTTTATCTTCTGATAAAATAATTTCCATTTCTTCTGGACTTAGACTAACGGATTTTCCCTCTTCAGATAAGCTCATTCCTTCAGGGGAGATTGCTAACGACCTGTCTGGGTCGTTATAGGTAATTTCTTTTTCATCAGATATGGTAAATGTTTTGTCATCGTGGGAAGCCGTCAATACTCCTCCCGTAAATTCTATAGAATTTTGAGCGTCATAGGCGAGGTAACTTGTTTCTTCATTTATTGTTAATTGTTTATCCCCTTCGGTAAAAGACAACTCCGTAGGTGAAGCGCTATAAGCTCTTCCTTCTTCTGAATAGGACAATTGGTCCTCTGAAATTGCCAATGTTGATCCGTCAAAATTTACTTCTAGGCCATTTTGTGGATGAATCTTAAAGTTTTTACCTTCTTCATATTGAATAAAAAGCTCTTTTTCTTGGTTATAACTCAATTGTTTGTCTCCAGACTGAGCAGAAATTCCAGAACTACTAATAGTTGTGCTATTGTATCCGTCTGTATACTGCAACCCTTCAGCAGCAGAAGCAGATACTTCGTAGTTTTCGTAAACCATTGACCCTTCTGTTGGTGTCAAGCGGAATTCGTTTACCTCACCCTGTTTGATTGTTAGTTCACTTCCGTTAAGCGAAGTCTCATAATCGTCATATTCAACAGAATAGTTGCTTCCTTCTTTTTTTATTAAAATATCGTTTCCATCAATATACCCTTTAATCATACCGTCTTTTAAGTCTGCTGCAAGCACATAAACAGAGTCTGCCCCTTTTAATAGGGTAACTGCACTATTTACTCCGTCTATATATGACCTTACTTCAACATCCCCAAATGTGAATACTTGAGACCAGTTAACATCAGCTATAGAAGTGTTTGAATAGTCATATACCTCTTCATCATCTACAAACACTTTATTGTTTTGCACTAAAAGGCTGTGTCCATCATAACTCACGTACTCTTGGTCATTCCCTAAAATAACTTTAGCGCCCATTCCTTCGTACTCAATTTCTTTTGAAGTTCCTTCTACAGTTCCTTTTAAAGAATGGTCTCCTTTTGTAAATATCGTTGTGTAGGCATCGTCTTCCTTTTGAGCTGAAATACTGAAGTTGTTTGTCACCTCAAAGTTGATTCTCTGGAGTGTTGATGTGTAATCCAAATCAGAAACTATACCCCCTTTTTCAAATCCAATGCCAAATGATTCGTCTGAAATGGATGCGTTTCCGCCCATTGAAATATCACCCTTTTCAAATTCAAACTCGCCACTTTCATTATTAATGTCGCCGGTAACCGTTACGTCTAACTCTCCGCTGGCAAGGCTAATAGTGCCGACACCGCTAGTGTTTGCCGTCAACCCAAAAGTGCCTAATGAATTAGTTAAGCCAATTATTCCCGTATTTCCTGCAATGCTAGCAGATGCCGTTTGTCCATTCCCTTTGTAATAGACTGAATCAAAGTCGGATGTTGTTCCGTGAGACAGGTATAGTTCATTGGCTGCGTCATGAAGCCTAATCCCAATTTCACTTGTTTTTTTGTAAAGACCCACACCTGCATTGCCATCATTATACTTCATGGACCCGGTGCCATCGGACTTTCTGGTAAGGCAAACCGGCCCAGAGTACATATATATGGAGTCGTCCAACGCGGCCGTAAACTCTACGCTCGATTTTTTAAGGTCAATCAAACCTTTGTTTTCTGTTTTATTTGCTTTAATATGAATAAAGTCACTACCCTCTCCCACGTAAATTTCCCCCGCTGTTTGTGGTATATTCACGCCTAGTCGAGTTTCAATATTTCCTTTTTTGAAGCCCAAGAGCCCGTTACCATCATTATCTCCTTCAATCGAAAATTCGTAATCGCCCGAGGATACAAATAGCGTCGATTCTGTTGCGCCAAGAACACCTTTTAAAATGTTGTTGTCTATATTAATGTCTAACTCCCCTGTTGCGTTCGCTTCGCCTTTGGCATAGATGCTATTAGTGCCATCGGTTAATAATAGAGACCCTGATTTTTCATCTAAATCTGCATCCACTCTGATTTGGCTCGATCCATTAACTACCTCAATCATACCCTTGTTCTGGTTGTCCGACTGAACATTTAACTCAACATCTGAAAAAGCAATATTAATATATGACGAGTCTTCTGAGACTCCAGATACCAATACTTTATCATCAAAAGACAAGTCGATGTTGCCGGTTTTGTTAGTACGGTCGGCGGCAATGGCAAATTCAGTGGAGTTGTCTTTGTAGTTCACACTCCCTGCGGTGCCATCGGTATTGCCAGAAATTCCAAATTCCTGATCGCCGTTTTTCAAAAATAATGCTCCTTGACTACTTTCTGTTAGCTCTGCAAATAGTCTCTTGTCTCCAATCGTCATATCAATATGACCTGTTTGACCTTCTAGGTCTGTTGCAACATCAACACTACTTCCACCTACATCAAGTAAGAAGGATCCTCCTTTTCCATATTCTCCAGCAACATCCAGCGTTACATCGGATGTGTTTAATTCAAAAGACGCACTCTTTTCAAGGGTGTTCACTAGAGTACTCATATCCAAACCGTCAACAGACAAATCAAACGATCCTTCGCCTGATGTTTTATCTCCAGAAATACTAAATTCATTGGTGCCGGCTGTTAGGCCTAAATAAGCAGAGCCCGCTGTATTAAATCCTGTTTCAAATTTTAAATCGCTTGATAGTTCTAAGTTTAAGTAGCCCCCGTCTGTTTCAACACCAAAATCAATCGACTTATCTCCATACGCAAACTCCAGGGTCCCTGTTTTGTTTGATCTATTAACCCTAGTTGCAAAAGAAACATCGTCATATGTTAAGTCTAGATACCCTTCATTAGTCCCTTGAATTCCTAAAGAAAGAGACTTGTCGTCAAGATCCAAGCCCACTCCAAAAGAGCCAGCTGCATTTGCATTAAAGCTAAGGCCTCCAGCGCCTTTACTGTAGTTAAACCCAATTCCTGGGGTTGACCCTAGTTCTGCATCAAAACCAAACGCTAGATCTCCCTTAGTATAATCCATAGACCCTTTCGTTAACCCTTCTGCTTCAATAGTTAAGTCTCCTCCACCAACGCTAAACGTCAAGCTAATTGGCCCTATCGCTTCCAATACTTCTTCTACTATCGCATCACCAACCGCAGACGTTATCCCACCACCAACAGTTCTTCTATTGCTGTTTATAAATGACCCGTCGCCGCTCATTGAAATGGTGAAATCTCCAGATTCAAGAACCTCAATTTCAGCTCCAGCATCAACTGCAAAAAGAATTCCTCCAGTTTGATTATCAATTAACTGCATATATAGGCCAGCGCCAAAAGCCATATCAGGGTCGACTATATACTCATTTTCATTTTTAGACATATGGTGGTATACCTTACCTTCCATTGCTACTAAGTTAAATAATGGTGGCACCGGAATACCCAAGCCCTCTGTATCGTTAAAATAAGCATCGAAATACCAAAACTTAAGTCCGTCTCTGTCTCCAAAAATCATATTTGCACCTACCTCAATTACCGTTGGAACTTTAAGGCTTCCATTTATTCCTCCTCTAAATGATGTTCCCCAAGCAGGGTCGTTATTCGAAAGTTTTAAATAACCCTCCATTTCTACAATAACGTTGTCAATGGCAATAAACATTTCGTAAGTTGTCAGTGAAGATTCGCCTGGTGTAATATCGGTTGGCACCGATATAGATGGCTCTGGCTGAGGACTAGTTGGACCATAAACCGGCAATACAACATCGCCGCCTACTTCTTCTACACTTGAAATTGCTAACAACGGTGGACCATCTTCACCCACAACATCTTCGCCCATATCTAATGCAGCTATATAAGAAAAAACATAGTTCCCGTTTAAAAGCGCAGCACCCACTTCTTGAACATATGCTACAAATCCGTTATACTCACCTTCAGCCTGTGTGTCAAGCGGCTTAGACCCGCTTTTCGAACCTACGCCAATACTATTATCTCCATAAATTCTAAAATCCGTTATCCCTAAAACTGTGGCATCTATCCCTACAAGCTCAGCGTCTATTTCCAGGTCTAATCTTTCATTATCTGCAAATACAGCTCGATTAATTTCAATATTTACCCTGTTTTCTCCTCCGTAAGGGTTAAAAACCATGTCTCTTTGTGTTAAATCCTCATATAAATACCCCTGAGCCAAACCATCGTTGGTAACAGGAATTTCAAAACCAAAACCATCGATTTTATCAATCACAGGGATTTTAATTTCGCCCGTTATCTTGCTACTCGAAATTTGGTTGTCTTCAACATTAAAGTTTCCTGTAATTTCTGTAACAAAACCATTAAACGTAATTCCTTCTTGTGTTAAGACGTAATCATAGTTCAACTTAAGCCCAGCGTTTTCTAACCAAAAATCTGAATTTGTTTGGTCTTCGTGGAAATCAATTATTTCGCTAACCGATAATTGTCCCGATGCATCTGTTGCTCCCGGAGAAATTCGGACCTGAAATTCTGGAAAGTAAAACCCTTTCCAACCTGGAGTTCCAGATAATTTGTCAGGAGACTGCTCCTCAGACAAATCAATTATTACGCTTTTTGGCATAAAGCCAATTTCTAGACCATCAGAAGGTTTTAAATAATTTGTCGCATTACTTAAAAGGCTATTGACCTCAAAATAATACAAGGAAGGCTGACCTGAGAAGTAAACAGTGTAAAGTTCTCCATTATTTGTTTTGACATTTGTATTTGTTGACGCCCCTCCGTTAAAAGAAAGTGAATACTTTCCATTCGAAATCTGAAAAACAGAGGCTTTTTGAAGTGAAACAATAAACTCATAAGGCTCCAAAAGTTCAAATTCACGGGCATCAGACAATTCTGAAGTACCATTTAATTGATAATTAGAATTTAGCACAAACCAATCTTCTACTGACTCAATAAATTCTATTTGTCCAGAGGTTGTTGCATGTGGAAATTGCCAGCTAACTATGCCTTTTGTTTGAATGCCAGAGTAATTCACTCTGCCTGTGGTAAAAGAAAAGTTAGCGGGGCCATTAGAAGCCAAATTTGGCTCCAATTCTATCGACTCCATATTAGATAGGTCTAGGTTTGCTTCACCGCCAATTAACGCGTAATCACCACCACCTAGATCACTAATGTCTAGATGTTCAAATTCGAACTCAACAACATCGTTCTCATTTGCAGAAACTTGTAATCTTCCAACTCCTGATAAATCTTCCAGCTCGTTATTAAATAATGAAACCACCTCTACTCTGTTTGGTCCAGCCATAAAGTGATCAACTAAAGGGGCTGAATAGAAAGTATATATTTCACTCTTTGCTACTTCTTGTGCTCCAGTGTAGGCTGTAACTTGCCATATATAGGTTGTGCCAGGGTTAGCTGTATCAAGCGTAAACCCACATCCGTTTAATGAACTGGAGGTGGTCGGGTTTTTCACATACCAATCCGCATTTTCGTCCATTGCAACCTCTTTTTCTTGGCCTTCATTAAGAACTTTTATTACCGCGGTATAGTTATATTCTTGCCCAGGTATACCTAAATCACTTACTTCCCACCAAAAAAGCCTAGATTCAAATTTTGTAAATATATGCTCGTCCTCAGGAGTGGTTATAGCCAAGTTACCATCATGTGGATACCCATAAAAGAACCAACACCATTCGCTAAAACCGTTATTCCTGTATATGTCTTTTTCCTCTGCGTCCACAGCCCTTACTCTATAGACATATTGTTTTCCGGGGGTAAGCATTGAGGTGGTGCTAATCCCAAAATCAATTTGAGTTTGGGTTTGATTAATAAAGTCGGATTCATAGACTAACAATGCGTGATTGTTGGCAACAGCAAAATAAGGATCACTCCCTTCTTCAGTTACTTCATAAACAGATAACTGATATTTACTATTTATTGCAATTGTTGGAGATGCGCCGCCAGCAATTTGCCATGAAAAGTTTACCATCTGCGGATTCGATGGAATTACAACTCCTTCACATTCGGGCTGTAAAGTTACTGGTGGTGGTTCGAAAAAGATAAACGCTGGCGCACAAGAAGGGAGAGACAATTGCACCCCCGATATATAATCCACAACTTCAATACAAAAATTATAAATCCCCTCAGGAAGCTTACCGCTTTGATTAAGGCTTGCTGCAGTTATTCCCTCTAAATCTACATTGTTAACGTTTAGGTATTGAGTAAAATCAGAACCTTCTAAAATTAACGGAATTCCTGATGTTAGGTTTATTGGATTAGAAGGAAGGAAGTTTTGTTTTGTTTTTATTTTAATTCCTTCTCCTTCAATGGTCACTAATAATCTGACATCCCAAGACGGCTCATTTAAATCGTTCAAAACAACTATTCCTTGAAGGGCGTTTGAGCCAATGCTGTAATATTCGTTTACATAAACTGGATGAGGGGCGTTCATTATAGTGGTTGCAGATACTGGCAACTGTTGACTGTTTCCGAAAAATGGCAGAAATACTATAAGGCTTAATATGGTATAAATTCTATTCATGTTTGCGCTCATTAAAACGAGTAATTATATCCGAGTGAAATCGTGGTTTCTTGTGTGTCTGTAGTTGCGTTCTTTTTTCCAATGGTTGAAAAGATCAAGTTAAATGCGTGGTGGCGATTTAATTTAAAGGTCCCCATACCTTTAATATTTAACACATATCCATTATCAACTCCACCTAAAAAGGTTTTAAGCGCAGATGCGCTTGCGGCTGTGTTTATTTTACCTGTATAAAACCTTTTATTCACGCCTAATGTTGGTCCTACTGAAATTATATCATAAGACTCTGTAATATTCTTAGATGCGTTAATCCCAGAAACAATATTAAGACCTGACTTTAATAATCCGTATTGAAAACTAAGACCTCCGTTATAAAGTGTAGTATTGTCAATCCCGTTGATTTTAGCATTTTGAAAATTACCCCTTAAAGATGCAGCTATTCTCCTAACATCATTTGCTTTAGCGTAAATAAGTTGAAGATTTGCATTTTTAGTAACTTGAGCATAGCGCATTGTATCTAATGTGTTAACAATTGCCATGTGGCTTTGAGAATTAAAGTTAGAAAAAGCACCATTTATCATAAAGTGCTTATTTATATTATAGTTTGCAGTCAAAGAGGATATTAGCCGTATCATCTCGGCAGCCTTGCTATCGTCTAAATTATTCCGCTGAAAACCTGCACTACCTCCAAGTGTAAGTTTGTTTTTCAATACTCTTGCCGATGTTTTTGCTTGAAGATCTTCAAAGTCATTATTTAAGTAAACAGATCCCATTGTTTGATATTCTGGATCAATTCTTCGGTAGCCAATACCAACTTTAATTTTCTTCTTGCTGTAGTCTAGGTCAGCTTTAATTGCTTTTGAAAATGAGCTGGATGCGTTTGCGTGAAATAATGGCTCCACATTGTTTAAGTAGGAAAAGCCCTCTAAAACCGTTGGTTCCAATCTTAGATCCTTCGTAAATGCGCTCCAATCAATTTCGCCTTTTAAGGAGAGTTGTTTTGATAGCTTTTGCTTTGTGGTTAAGCCAAAAATTAAATTCTCACCTGGTTTAATTGTTGCGTCATTTGCAAAAGAAGTAATTGAACTTTGGTCATCTGTAGCTCGAAACAATATAACCCCTATATTATTTTTTGGTTTTCCTACCTCTACCATTCCTCCCCATCCCCAGCGCTCGAAACTAGGAGAACCAACAACCTTTCCGTCCGTATAATAGCCATCTACAGCTCTTGAGAAGCGGCCATACAGCGCTTTTCCTCTTACAATTGAATTTTTTGGAGCAATCTCAACGCCCACTCCTAAAAATTGATTTCCGCTTAATGAAAAATCAGAAAACTTTAAAGACCTGTATCCTAAATGGGCTGTAATACCTTTGTATCTTGGACTCAATCCATATTGATTAAAGGGCTGTGTAAAATTTCTTTCTTGCTGATTCATAACAGCTGAAAAAGGAATTGAAACTTGGCCTATTTTAATATTTATGTTTGCGCCTAGCTGCCAAAAAAATGGATCTCTTTGAGAAAGACTCGTATCGTTGATCATATAGGCTGTTCCGACAGAAGAAAAGCCCCCAGAGATTTTGACGTTCTCTTTAGCTTTTTTAAACAACGAAGTGCTGTCCTGACCAAAAAAAGAGGTTGAAATACATGAGAAAATTATTAGAAACGCCAACTTCATTGATGGATAGAATTAGTATCTAATATACTTATTTTTTATTCTGGTCTATTGAGGGTTTGACGAAACTGCAGATAATAGGGTTAAAACTACTGCACAACAAAACTTTTGACTTCCTGTGTAATTACGCCTTTAATCTATTTTTACACCACAACATTAATCTTTCGCGGAACTACTATAACTTTTTTAGGGTCTTTGCCGTTCAAACAATGTGCTGTTTTTGGCTGAAAATTTCAGTCCCTTGTTTATTGAAGGCAACTTTCTTAACTTTAGCCGTTATATTTTCTATAATTACATTATAAACCCTCTTTTAATGAAAACTATATTTTCTATACTCGCTTTATTATTTGTAATTAATACTGCTTCTTTTGGCCAGAACCTTTCTCAAGAAGAGAGCTTGCTTTCAGAGAGTATCTTGATTCAAAAATCCTATCATATTGATTTGCCGACATACGCTAAAGCCAAATTAATTGTGGGCAGGTTAGTTGCTGAAACATCGTTAACCGAATTAGAAATCAAAGACGTTTTGGATGAAATGGTTTCCAGTCACAAATCGGTTACAAGACAAATGCTTGAAAAATTCCATGGGCTACCAACTTTTACAGATACTGGGAATCCAGAACAAGACAAAGAGAATTACAAATTTGCAAAAAATGAATGGGTCGACAATAACCCTGAATTATATCAAGAACTAATTAATTCTAATAAGACGCAAAAATAAGGCAATATGAAAAAGTTGGTAATTATTATAGCGCTCTTTATTAGTTCTCTAGTTGCGCATAGTCAATGTAATTATGAACTATGTATCACTGATGACTTTGGTGATGGATGGAACGGTAATACTGTTGATGTTTTTGTAAATGGGACTCTATACGGCAACTACGGCGCTTCTTTAGTTGGTTCGGGTCCTGAGTGCTTCTTTATTGCTGTAAATAACGGAGATGATGTTGATGTTATTTTCAACGCAACGGGGTCTTTCGTTTATGAATGTAATTTCGTTTTAACAGATGCTTCAGGAAACCAGGCGGGAGCTGGAGATGATATTTCAAATATTAACAATGTAATTGGGAATTGTCCATGTGGAGCAACTGCCGTTTCTGCAACACCTGAACTCATCCTTAATTGTAGTGGCATGCAAGACACTATCAATTTCGTAGCAGGAGGTATTTGTACTGGAAACTATGAATATCAGGTACTTATTGGAGGGACAGTTGTGCAGGGATGGAGCACTTCTTCTGTTTTTTATTCATCTCCTGCAGCAAACACATCATATACAGTGCAGGCAAGGTGCAGCGCTTGTCCAACATCAGTTGCTTCTGATAATTTTGATGTTGAAATTATTGACCCCCCTATAATTTCAGGGATTTTAGAGTTTTGTGCAGTTGGGTCAACTTCAATAACAGCTAGTGGGTCAACCGGTGATTTTGAATGGTTTACTGATGAAATAGGGGGGACTCAATTGGCTACAACTCCCACATACACAACGCCTAATTTGAATGACACAACGACGTATTGGCTTCAGGCCAATGGCCTTTCTACATCTGCAGGAAAAATATTAATTACAGAGTGTGGGCTTGAAGGTTTTTCTGGGGCAACTTCGGCAGATTATTTAGAAATTTCAAATTTATATGCAACTCCTGTGAACACCACTGGATGGGTTGCAGCGATAAGTGCAGATTATAATAATATTAACAACGTAAATACAATTTTATGGGATCTTCCAAACACTTTTAATGCATGTTCTGTTGAGTCAAGAAATGATATTTCTAGCGATCCTAACTACTGGGGAAACAACATAATGTGGAACCCGGGAGCAAATACTACTTATAGAAGTTGGGCAATTATTATTGACAATAATGGAGTTGTTATTGATTTCGTTGCATGGGGCTGGACTGCTGCGGATATTGCTGGGTTTAACACAAACATCAATGGCTTCAATATTACGCTTGGGGCTGAATGGACTGGTAATGGGTGCGATGCTACTTGTGGTGTTGCTGGTGGAGCTCCGCTTAGTATTCAAAGAATTGGAAATCAAGACGGAAATACGCTCACAGATTTTGTTTGCCAGGCATCTACTCCGGATGTTGTAAACCCAGGTTTATTTTGTGGGTGGACTCCGGTTAGCTGTCGAACACCTGTTACAGTAATTGTAAACCCATTACCAATAGCAACCGTTATTGAAACTGCTGTACTCTGTGCCGGAGGGTCTACAGGGGCAATAGATGTCACGGCTACAACTGGTAATGCTGCTTATCAGTATTCTATAGATGGAGGTGCCACTTTCCAGGGGTCGAATACGTTTGACAATTTGCCTATTGGTAATTACACAATCGATGTAGAAGATGCTAATGGTTGTGCTACTTCGGTAAACGCAACTATTACAGAGCCTTTGCCGTTAGGGGGAAGTTTGGTTTCGACCACAGACGCAACTTGTGGCCAAGCCAATGGATCTGGAACAGTTTCTGCAACCGGCGGAACTCCTGGTTATCAATACTCAATTGATGGAGGAACAAACTTTCAAACCACTGCTCTATTTGATGGTCTTGTTGCTGGTAATTACACAATTACGATTGAAGATTTAAACGGTTGCCAAGCAACTGTCTCTTTTGTGGTTTTAGACCTTAATGGGCTTATTGCTCAAATTGATGCTCAAAATAATGTAAGTTGTTTTAGTGGTTCAGATGGTGCGGTTACGGTTTCTGCTTCTGGTAGCACACCTGCTTATTCTTATGCAATTGATGGAATTACCTTCGTCGCTTCCGGAACCTTCTCTGGTCTTTCAGTTGGTGCTTACACAATTACAGCAGAAGATGCTCTTGGTTGTCAAGTTACTGTTCCGGTTACTATTACTGAGCCAACTAATCTTGTCGGAGCTCTAGATGCAACAGCCGATGTTCTTTGTGCAGGTGGAAACAATGGTTCGCTGACAGTATCTGGTTCAGCTGCAACACCTACTTACCAATACTCAATTGATGGCGGAACAACTTTTCAAGCGTCTGGTGTTTTTGGAACTTTAACCGCAGGCAACTATACCATTACAATTGAAGATTTAAATGGTTGTCAAACTACAGTTAATGGCGGGATTAACGAGCCCCTTCCTTTAGAGGGAAGTGTTGTTGCTACGATAGATGCAACTTGTGGACAAGCAAATGGTTCTGGAGAAGTAGTAGGTGCAAATGGTACAGCAACCTATCAATATTCAATTGATGGAGGAACCACTTTCCAGGCCTCAGGTGTTTTTGGAGCGCTAGCTCCTGGAACATATGCGATTACAATAGAAGACTTAAATAATTGCCAAACTACGGTGCCAATTACCATTAATGACCTTACTGGACTTACTGCGCAAATTGATGCTCAAACTAATGTCACTTGCTTTGGCGGAAGCAACGGGTCTGTTACAATTACCGCTTCAGGAAGTACAGCTCCCTATCAATATTCAATTGATGGAGGAACAACGTTCACGGCATTTGGCAGCTACACGGGGCTTACTCCTGGTCCTTATACCGTAATTTGTGAGGATTTTAATGGTTGTCTATTTCCTGTTTCTGTTACTATTTTAGAGCCAACTGCTCTTATTGGAACTCTTACTGGAACGAATAGTGTGACTTGTTTTGTCGGAAGCGACGGCAGTCTTTCCGTGAATGGTTCAGGAGCTACTCCAACTTATCAATTTTCAATTGATGGAGGCGCAACTTTTCAGCCAACTGGCACATTTTCAAACATTGCCGCCGGCAACTACGTTATAACGCTAGAAGACGCCAACCTTTGCCAATCAACCGTAAACGCTACCGTAAATGAGCCAACTCAATTAGTGGGTAATTTAGATGCAACAATAGATGTTTCTTGTTTTGGTGGATCAGACGGCTCGCTTACAGTCTCTGCTTCTGGCGCTAGTCCTAACTATCAATTTTCAATTGATGGGGGCGTTACTTTCCAGGCTTTAGGGACGTTTAATAACCTAGCTCAAGGCACCTACGTTATTACAGTGCAGGATGTAAATAATTGTGAAGCAACAATAAACGCCACCATAAATGAGCCAACAATAGTTGTTGCTAATTATGTTTCTGCTACTGATGCAACTTGCGGAAATCCAAACGGAACTTTTGAAGTATCAGGAACAGGGGGAACGCCTCCGTTTGATTATTCAATGGACGGGGGTATCACTTACCAAGCTTCAGGAATTTTCAATGGTCTTCTTGGTGGTAATTACACCGTTACAGTTAAAGATGCGAACAATTGTACTGACATAATTGTAGTAACAATCAATAATTTAGGTAGCCCAACGATAAATCAAGTTACCGAAATAAACGCTACCTGCAATGGCACTTGTGATGGTCAGGTGGCTGTAAATGCCACTGGAGCAACCGAATACAGCATTGATAATGGAACTACTTTTCAAGCAAGTAATATCTTCAACAATGTTTGTGCTGGAACACACGTCGTGGTTATTATAAATGCTGTAGGATGCTTAGAATATTCAACTGCGATAATTACAGAGCCTTTGCCGTTAGTTGTTAATGTTAATACAACAAATTTATTATGCTACAATGTTTGCGCTGGAGAAATTGACATAGCCGCAACTGGCGGCACACCAGCAATACAATATAGCATTGATAATGGAGCTAGTTTTGCTCTTAACGGTACATTTACAGGTGTTTGTGCAGGCACCTATGACATCGTTGTTAATGATGGAGGAACGTGCACACATTCAACTCAAGCTATGATATTCGAACCAGCGTTATTAGCCACAGCTGTTGACGTTATAGATGCGACATGCGCGGGGACTTGTGATGGTTCAATCAGCGCTGTTCCTTTTGGTGGAACAGGTGCTTATACCTACACCTGGAATCCTGCTCAAACGGGAAATAACCCACTAGCTCAAAATCTTTGTGTTGGCCCCTTCTCTCTTACAATAGCAGATGCTAATGGTTGTTCTATTGACACAACGGTAAGTATTGGTAGCCCTCCGGGAATAGTTATAACTAGCGTAAACGCTACGGATGTATTGTGTACTGGGGATTGTAATGGCTCGATAACAATAAACGCTACAGATGCTTCAGAGTACAGTCTTGACGGAAATACGTATACGCCTAGCAATGTCTTTACTGGGCTCTGTGCAGGTGGATATACTGTATATGCACAAAACTCTAATGGGTGCTTTGAAAGCGAACAAGTTATTTTGGGTAGCCCTGCGCCAGTATCCGTAATTGTTGAATCTGACACAACTATTTGTATTGACGGAACAGCGTCTCTTTATGTTACTGCCTCTGGCGGTGTTGGCTCTTTTACCTACTTATGGGACAACAATATGGCAACCCAAGGGATTAATGTTTCGCCGCTTACCTCACAAACATATTGCGTTAGAGCAACAGATGGTAATGGCTGTGCAAGTAATCTGTCTTGTGTAACAGTTACTGTAAACCAAGCGCTTAATGCAACTGCATTAAGTGATCAAGCTATTTGCCCTGAAGATATGGCGCAAATATCCGCTGCTGGAACTGGAGGAAATGGAGGTCCTTACAATTATGTCTGGGATCAAGGGGTTGGTGCTGGCTCCAATCAGATTGTTTCTCCTGCTGGAACTACCATATATACTGTGAGCGTTACAGACGGATGTGAAACCCCTGCCGCCACAGCTAGTGTAACAATAACAATATACCCTACTCCGGTTATTGGGTTTAGCGGAGATGTATTGTCTGGATGTATGCCGATAGATGTAAGTTTTGCTGAAATAAATGTCCCTGTTGGGTCACAATGTTTCTGGGATTTTGGAGATGGAGGTACTAGTAACGACTGTAGCGACGTGTCTTACGTTTTTACACAGGCGGGTTGTTGGAATGTCTCTTTAGCGATAACCACTCCTGATGGTTGTGCCGCTAGCTACGATGCAGCAAATTATATATGTGTTTACGACTATCCATCAGCGTCGTTTACGTTTGGCCCACAACCAGCAACTATTCTTAATCCTACTATTGCTTTTGTCAACACCTCTAGTGGAGCGTCTACTTATGATTGGACATTTGATGTTCTTGGAGTTGCAGACAGCGATAATGCAGAAAATCCGGATTATACTTTCCTTAGTGAACCTGGAACTTATGAAGTTTGTTTAAGCGCAACCAGCAACGAAGGATGTGCCACCGACACGTGTGCTAATGTGGTAATCAATGATGAATTATTGCTCTATGTTCCAAACTCTTTCACGCCAAACGGCGATGGAGTTAATGACGTGTTTTTACCAATTGTAAACGGTGAGGATCCATTAAAATATGACCTTCTAATTTTTAATAGATGGGGCGAATTGATTTTCGAAGAACAACATTCTTCACAAGGTTGGGATGGATATCATAAAGGCGTGCTCGCTCAGGACGGGGTATATGTTTGGAAAATAAATTGCAAAGAGGTTTCTGGAAGGCAACACCATGAATACATAGGCCATGTAACCTTAATGAAGTAACTTGTTTGTCTATAGGGAAAACGCTTTTAATTCAGAATATGTTTATTGTTTAACTGGGTATGTTACACCACAACATTAATAATTCGCTTCGGAACTACTATCACTTTTTTTGGGTCTTTACCTCCTAAGTAATGTGCTGTTTTTTCATGTTCAAACAATGCTTTTTCAACTTCCTCTTTTCCCATAGTTACGGGTAGTGATATTTTAAAGCGCATTTTACCGTTAAAAGAAACTGGGTATTCGAAATCGTTTTCTACTAAGTGAGCTGCAACAAATTTTGGCCAAGAAGCAACGGTTACACTAGAAGTGTTTCCTAATAAACCCCACAACTCTTCTGCAACGTGAGGTGCAAATGGTGAAACCAACACCACCAAGTCTGAAAGAATTACTTTGTTATTGCATTTTTGAGAGCCCAGTTCGTTAACTGCAATCATCAATGAACTAACAACCGTATTAAATGAATAACGCGAAATATCTTCAGTTACTTTTTTGATTGCTTGATGTAATGATTTTAAGTTCTCTTTTGTTGGCTCCTGTTCGGAAATAGAAAAGCTCTCTCCTTGATGAAAAAGGCGCCATAGTTTTTTGAGGAAGTTGTTTACTCCGCTAATTCCTTGAACGTCCCATGGTTTTGCTTGCTCCAGAGGACCTAAAAACATTTCATAGCAGCGAAGCGTATCTGCTCCGTATTTTTCAACCAACTCATCTGGAGTTTGTACGTTATATTTCGACTTAGACATTTTTTCTATTTCTGACCCACAAATGTACTTTCCTTCTTCCAGCACAAACTCCGCATCAGCAAATTCAGAGCGTCCTTTTTTGAACCCCTCAATATTTAATTCATCATTTACGACATTTGAAATATCTGCATGTAGTCGTTGGGTTTTATAACCTTTCCTTAAACCAAAAGAAACAAATTTATTTTCATCTTTCACCTTATATACAAAGCTGGATCTTCCTAAAATCATTCCTTGATTAATCAGCTTTTTGAAAGGTTCGTCAAAAGAAATATACCCCATGTCGCATAAAAACTTTGTCCAAAAACGAGAATACAATAAGTGACCTGTAGCATGTTCTGCTCCACCAATATATAAATCAACTTGGTTCCAGTACTCCGCTTTTTCTTTTCCTACAAATTGTTCCAAATTGTTCGGGTCCATGTAACGTAGAAAGTACCATGAAGAGCCCGCCCATCCTGGCATAGTGTTGTATTCCATTCTATCTCCTTCGAAAACATCCCAAGCGACTTTTTCTGCTCTTGCCAATGGCGGTTCGCCTTCTTCCGTAGGTAAATATTTATCTACTTCTGGAAGTGTGACAGGCAGATTTTCATCGGCAATTAAATAAGGTGTTTCTCCTTTATAGTAAACTGGAAATGGCTCTCCCCAATAACGTTGGCGAGAGAAAATAGCATCGCGCAATCTGTATAGTGTTTTCCCTTTTCCAATGCCTTTTGTTTCGATAGCTTCAATCGCTTTTCGAATACTTTTTTCAACGGGTAAACCGTTTAAAAAATCAGAATTCGTAAGCACAGCGTCTTTGTCTGTGTAAGCTTCTTCCGAAATATCTTTTCCTTCAAAGATGTTTGGTATGTCTATTCCGAAATGTTTCGCAAAATCGTAATCACGTTGGTCACCTGCTGGCACCGCCATAACAGCTCCTGTTCCATAAGAGGCCAATACATACTCTCCTATCCAAATTTGCACTTTTTCTCCCGTAAAAGGGTGCAAAACATAAGCCCCGGTAAACTGCCCAGTTATGTCTTTTATGTTTGCTTGTCTGTCTCTTTCCGTTTTGGCTGCCGCCTTGGTTTTGTATTCGATTATTGCAGCTTTATTATCTGCGGTAGTTATTAGATCTACCAGTTCGTGTTCTGGAGCTAATACCATAAACGTAACTCCAAAAATTGTATCTGGCCGGGTTGTAAATACCTCGATTTTATCGTCTCGTCCTTCTAAAGTAAACTGCACCGAAGTTCCTTGAGATTTTCCAATCCAATTACGTTGTTGCTCTTTTAGTGAGTCAGCAAAGTCAACTTCATTCAAACCTTTCAACAGCCTTTCTGCGTAGGCAGAAATTCGCATGCTCCATTGGCGCATTAATTTTTGTTCAACGGGATGTCCGCCACGCTCGGAAACACCATCTTTAATTTCATCATTTGCTAATACCGTACCTAATACAGGACACCAATTCACCCAAGAGTCTGCTAAGAAGGTTAGCCTATAGTTCATCAACATCTTTCGTTGAACTGCTTCGCTCCATGCATTCCAGTCTTCGGCAGAAAAAGTAGCTACCTCATCACAAACGGCATTGATAGTGGCGTTTCCTTCTTTTTCAAAAACCATTATTAGCGAGTCAATATGTTCGGCTTTGTCTGTTACTTTGTTATACCAAGAATTAAATATTTGCTTAAAAATCCATTGTGTCCATTTATAGTATTCTGGATTTGATGTGCGCACTTCTCTATCCCAATCGAAAGCGAACCCCATAATATCAAGCTGCTTTCTATAGCCGTCAATTACATTTCCTTGTTTGTCAACTCCTCCGTCAATATTCACCTTTGTAGTTACTGCCGGGTGCTGGCCTGTTTGAATGGCATATTGTTCTGCAGGCAGTCCAAAGGAATCATATCCCATTGGGTGTAACACATTAAAGCCTTCGTTCCTTTTATAACGAGCATATATGTCTGAAGCGATATAGCCTAAAGGGTGTCCAACATGCAGTCCTGCTCCAGATGGATAGGGGAACATGTCCAAAACATAGAACTTCTCTTTTGAAGAAACTTCTGTTGCTTTATAGGTTTTGTTTTTTCTCCAATCTTTTTGCCATTTATCTTCAATGGTTCTGTGGTTGTACTCGCTCATGCATTATTTGTTTGAAGCAGCGAAAGTACGCAGTTTGGTTGTAAGAAGGAAATTTAAAAGATCCGCTTTATTTAGCGGCATTCTTCTCTAGTTGCTCAACAATCTTTGTCAAGGGTTTTTGGAGCATATCCCCGTCTTCTGAAACTAAATTTCCATTTACCGTAAACCTTTCAGGCTCTCCTTTTGAATTTATTTGATCAACGACTCCGATGCTTTTGAATTTGAACGCCTTATTTCGAATTACAAGAGTGCTGTCTAATAGTTCTTTTGCTTTTTCTATAAGTGTATCTAACTGATGTGATTTAAGGCTCATGTTGCTGTAATTTTAGTGCAATGTAAGGATATAATTATTTATAACGCATAAAAAAAGGGAGCTCTAATTGAGCTCCCTTAATAATAATATGCAAATCTTACTATTTAGTTACAATCATTTTAGTAGCAGAAACAGTGTCGTTTGAAACAAGAACCACAGTATATACCCCATTTGCAATTGTGCTCAAATTAACATTTGTTTTATTCGTCACGATTGCTTGAGTATGAACCGTTCTTCCGTTTAAGTCAAGAATAGATAACTCAATATTAGAACCATTTCCGTCAAACTCAATTGTAAATACTCCAGTTGAAGGATTTGGATAAACAGAAAAATTATTTGCAACAGCTTCGTCGATTCCCGTACAGTCATTTATATCAACCGTAATTGTTGTTGATGCATCAGCACAAACACCATTTGAAGCGGTATAGGTAAATTGATACGACCCTGCGTTTAAAGCACTTACCTGAAGGCTTGCCCCAGTAAGTAATCCAGTTCCTGTATCGTCATTCCAACTGCCTCCAATATCAATTGTTCCAGATAATCCGTCATACAAGTAAATATTTCCCCAATTACAGACTTCAAAAGGTGTAATTGGGGTTCCAGTATTAGCCGGTTGGAAGGTGTTAACTTCAATTGAAGCAGTATCTGCGCCACAAGCATTTGATACGATGTAGTAAAAATCATTTGATGTAAAAGTCATGTCTCCGGTATTAGCCAAACTGTCGTTAAAAACAACTCCAGGATTTGATGGATAACTCCATGTTCCAAACTGGTTGTCATTGTTTGATAGGTTGTCCCAAAGATTTAAAGTATCTCCAGCGCAAGCATTCGCAGAGCTATCTGAACCAGCGTTTAACGATAATTCATATACCTGCAAAGGAATTGTCCCTGTAGTTCCATTGTAATAGGATCCAACCCAAAATAAAATTGTATCTCCAGCGGTAAGACCGCATAATTCAATTCCTGCAGGATGTGAACCTGAACACCCCCAGGGGTTGTAATCTGCATAGCCCAGAGAAACGTAATTCCCAAAATTAGAGCAATCCGCGATAGAAAAAGCCTCCAGTTCTGTATCAATTGCTTCTCCACAAGTTGCAATGGCAACATTTCCCGAAGCAGGCGCTACAAAACTAAACCACACCGTATTGTTTGGTGTCAGCCCTGGCTCACTTGCTTGAGTTGTCGCTCCCACATTTGTATAGTTGTTTATAGACCCGTCTACAGCTACCATAATTGCGTTACAAGCATCGTCGTTAGAAATTGATGTATTAAAGGATATAATACTAGCTCCACTTGAATCTCCTACGCCACAGATAGATTGAACGTAAATATCGTAAAACGACCCTGAAGTTGTTCCGGTTATTGTGTCATTAAGGGCTGTAGTTACAGAAGAAGTTCCTGTTCCGGGGATAAATCCTTGTGGGCCCCACTCAACAAACCATTCCGTTTCAGTTCCGCCAGCAGACCAAGAAAAGAACACAGAATCTGCAGAAAAACCATCGGTAGTTAAGGAGTTAACCGGTATACAAGAAGAACCTCCAGAAACTGTGATTGAAAAGTCTGTCACTGAACCCCAGGTAAACGTTCCACACGGGTCTAGTGGTATTACTCCACCTTCTTGCTGCATTACTCTTATTCTGTGTGTTCCATTTAAGGCATTCGACGGAACAGTAAAGTTATAAGTTACTGCGGGAGAAGTCGGGGTTCCGGCCCATGTTCCAATAGATTCATTTGCATCAAAGTTTTGATTTCCATTAAAATCAATCCAAACTTCTGCCGCGTTTCCATAGGACCCGCCACAAGTTCCGTATACCAAATCAACTGAATAAGAGCTTCCGCCTATAACATCTGCTACTTGTGTCGTTTGATCTTCTAGGCCAATCACTCCTGGACAACCTGTGTAAGATATGCTGGTAGTTTCTCCTGTTAATGCAACGGATCCAATGTTTGAATCAAATGTGGAAGAAGGCCCTGCCGAAGTGCAGTACTGTGATATACTTGCTAATGGGCTTGTTATAATTAGCAAGAACGGTAAAAAGTAATTTCTATTCATCTTAAGTGGTTATAATTCTAATTTTACGAATATAGTAATTTAACAGTTCTTGCCTAAACGATAAGTTACAAGCTTTTTCCATGAAAAAGCAAAATTCATTATTTTACTTATAAAGTATTGGTTGTTTTAGACTTGAAACACTGAAAAAAGTTATCTGATGTTCAAAACCACATGTAAAAGTATTTCTTTCGTCATCAGTTTAAGTCTTTTTGTCGATATTTTCGATATCCGCAATTTTTTCCTAAGAAAATAAACTATTATTGCTTACCTTATAGGGCTTACGTTAGAAATCTAAAAATTTATATATATGAAAAATTTTACACTTTTATTTTCCGCTTTACTACTAACCGCTTTTGGTTGGCAGGCAAATGCGCAATGCGACCATACATTTACTGTTATGGACTCTTATGGCGATGGATGGAATGGAGCTACTGTTGATCTAACTGTGAATGGAGCTACTGTTCTTCTAGGAGCTACTGCAGCTGATGCTGGTCTTACAACAGGTTCTACAGAAGACATTCTATTTCCTGCCTCTACTGGTGATGCTATAGCATTAACAAACTGGGTTAGTGGGAGTTTCGACGGTGAAGTATCCTGGGAAATTAAAAATGGTGATGCTGTCGTTATTGCCTCAGGTGTTTATGGTGGTGTACCGGCAGTTTCTGGAGCTTGTTCATCTTGCCCAGTACCCTCTGCAGGAACTGCAACTAACATTACAAGTTCATCTGCTGATTTAGGATGGACAGCTGGCGGAACAGAAACAATGTGGGACTTAGAATACGGAGTAGCTCCTTATGTTCCTACAGGAACACCAACAGTATCTGGTGTAACTAACCCTTATAATTATTCAGGCTTAACCGCAAACACTACTTACGAGTTTTATGTAAGAGCTGATTGTGGTGGGACTAATGGTGTAAGTGCATGGGTTGGGCCTTATAGCTTTACAACTTATGGTGATTGTGCGTCAAGTGGGACTTATGATTATGTTGCTAATAGTACAATGGCATCTAGCTTGCAAAGTTTTGTTGCTAACACCCCGGGAGATTACATTACATTGACATTTTCAGCTGGATCAACTGAAACGGGATGGGATTATTGGTTCATTAATGATGCCGCGGATGGCTCGGGGGCAACGATTGCAACAGGAGATGGTGCAATTACTGGCGCCTACGAATCAACGACTGGGGAAATCTCGTTCTATGTAGAGTCAGATGGTGGTGTGCAAGGAACCACTTTTGTGTATGATTTATCTTGTAGCCCACCTCCTTCTTGTCCTGATCCTTCTGCAGGAACAGCAACTAATATTACTAGTTCATCTGCTGATTTAGGCTGGACTGCTGGCGGAACAGAAACAATGTGGGACCTAGAATACGGAGTAGCTCCTTATACTCCTACAGGAACGCCTACAGTATCTGGTATAACTAACCCTTATAATTATTCAGGCTTAACTGCCAGTACTACTTACGAGTTTTATGTAAGAGCTGATTGTGGGGGAACCAATGGAACAAGTGCTTGGGTTGGGCCTTATAGCTTTACTACGTCATTTGCGTGTCCTGCTGGAGCAGAGTGCGCAACGTTGGCCGCAGAAATATCAACGGACTTTGATTTTCAAGCTTTACCGGGAACGTCTGCATGTCCAGGAGCTTTATCGGTAACAATTCCTGCTGGAAATGTTATTGATAGTGTAACAACCTTTTACGACATGTCTGCCGTTGGTGGCGGATGGATGGCAGAGCAAGTATCTTGGTTATACTCGCCAACAGTGGGTGCTGGAGAGGCTGCAACATCTAACGGTGCAGGGAATAGTACTGGAACAATAAATTACAACAGAACAGGATTAAGTTTCGCTAATTTTGCTAGTGGAACAGTTGATTTTGAACTACATGCGGGAAGATCGTATGGCGGAGCAGGTTGTGATAATACTTTCAATTTGGTTGAACCAGGGTGGAGTATTATTGTATACCATAGCTTAGCACCAGCGTGTTCCCCTCCTACATTGTTAACTAGTTCAAACGTTACTTCCAATTCTGTAGATTTAGGTTGGACAGCTGCAGGAACAGAAACAATGTGGAACATAGAATATGGACCAGCAGGTTTTACGCCGGGAACAGGGACCATAGTGGCCACAGGAACCAATCCTTATACGTTAACAGGCTTAACATCAAACGAAGCTTACGATTTCTGGATACAGGCAGATTGTGGAGGTGACTCAAGTAGTTATGCTGGGCCATCGTCATTTACAACTCCTTGCTCTGTGTATGCTCCTCAATATCTTGAAACTTACAATACTTGGGTTTCTCCATGTTGGGATCAAGCAGACGCAGGCTCACCAACAACTACAGCAACAACATTTGGCTCTAGTAATTGGGGCGCAACAGGGTTTTTAAATGATGGCTCTGGTGTGGGAGCTGTAAAAATTAACTTGTACATGACTGGCACTGAAGACTGGATGGTTTCTCCAACATTCGATTTGTCTGCAGGAGGTCCTTGGGAGTTAAAAATTGAGGCTGGAGTAACTGGGTGGAATTCCACAGCGGCTCAACCAATGGGCTCTGATGATATGGTGCAAGTTGTTGTTTCAACAGACGGAGGAGCAACGTGGTCTGTTCTTCATACTTGGGACGCAACTAATCAGCCAAGTGTAAATGGTGAGTTCCTACAATTGGATTTATCTGCCTATACCGGGACTTCAAACATCTTTGCAATATGGGCGTATGATGGAGCGGTTAATGATCCTGAAGATTTTGATTTTCACATTGGAAGTTTCGAAATTAAAGAAGCTGCAGCTGATGACTTAGCAATGCTAAACGTAACGACATCTGCTTCTACTGGTTGCAACTTGAGTAATTCTGAAACTGTAACAATACAGTTTAAAAATATCGGAATTAGCGGCCAAAGTAACTTTGAAGTTGGTTATTCGGTAAACGGAATGCCGATAACTCCAGAAACTGTTGCTGGACCTATTGCCTCTGGCGATACAATTACCTATACTTTTACAGCTTTAGTTGATATGTCTGTCCCTATGGTTTATAATATAGAGGCTTACACGGCCTTATCTACTGATGTAGACCTTTCGAATGATTCGATGGCTATTTCTGTAACACACGTTGCGCCAGGCTTGGCATTCAATGATAGTTTGTTTGTTGGTGGAACTACGGATGGAACACACGGTATAATTTGCACAAACGGATTATTACCAACCCAATTGGATAACTGTTATAAACTATCAGCGGTAGTAATTGATTCGCTAGTACACCCGTGGGATAGCGACCTTAATATTTATCTGATTACCCCTAATGGAGACACTATCCCTCTTTCGCTTGGAAATGGAGGTAGCGGAGACGACTATATAGGTGTAGTGTTTACAGATACAGCGGCAACTAGTATAACCACAGGTACTACAGGATTTGCTTCAGGAGGCTACTACTCAACTGAAGATCCAAACGGACTAAGCTCGTATATTGGTTTTGATCCTAACGGTATGTGGGATCTTTGGATAGTTGATACATATCCCGCTTTGGATGATGGAACCTTATATAGCTGGCACCTTGAGTTTGAAGATTATTCTTTTACAGTTGATTTAGGCGCGGACGCTTCATTGTGTTCAGGGCAAGATTCATTAGTGTTGGATGCTGGCGCAGGAGCATACACCTACCTTTGGTCCAACATGGGGTCTACACAGACAATTGTAGTGAGTGATTCAACTGTTGGCACTGTAGATTACGCAGTTGTTGTTACTGACTCGATTTCAATGTGTGAGGCTTCAGATACGATTAGTGTTACATTCGATGATTGTTCTGGTGTTTCTGAATTATCTGGAGGGACTGTTAGTGTTTATCCTAATCCAAGTAATGGGAATTTCATTATCTCTTTAAGTAACATCAGCGAACAGGTTTCTGTGCAGGTTGTTGATATGCAAGGAAGATTAATTTATTCTCAAATTGAAGGGCTTAAAGTTGGAAAAGAGAATGTTATTTCTCTTGACAACGTTGAGAGAGGCGTGTACCTTATCTCTATTTCTTCGGACAAAGGAAGGTTTACTCAATCAATTGTTATTCAATAGCAACTAACATTGTTAAATCAAAAAGCCCGATTTGCAATTGCAAATCGGGCTTTTTTTTGTGCGAACAAATAGCATTCTTGTTTCCTACGTAGGTTTTAAGTATGTTTGTCAGTAACTATTATTTACATCAGCACCCCAAAATCCAGATGAGCTAAACATGAAGTGTCTATTTTTTATTCTATTTTACGGAATTACCCTACTCAACTACTCAACTGCGCAAGACTTTGACAACTACACACCTCTTAAGTCATCTGGCCCCTTGCCTAGTGATTTTACTATGAGAACCAGTGTTAAAGTTGCAAAAGACTTATCAACAGAGATAAGCTCGAAAGACAAGCACTCTGTTAAAAAATCAAAATCGGGATTCTTATTGAAGTCTAATTATATGGTTGATGAATTATTAATGAGTGGAAGAGTTCTATTTGGAGATCCTGTTTCAACATACGTTAATAAAGTTGCCGAAAAAGTATTGGAATCAAGCCCTGAACTGAAAGGTAAGTTGAGATTTTACTGTTTAAAATCAAATATAACTAACGCTTTTACAACAAATCAAGGAATGATATTTATCACCTTAGGCCTTATTAGTCAATTGGAAAACGAGGCTCAATTAGCTTATATTATTGCCCATGAAATTACGCATTACAAAAGAAAACATGTAATTAATAGTTATGTCGAATCTGATCGTGTATATGCAAAAAAAGGAAGATATAAATACAATAACTATGATGACAATATTATTCGACTTTCCAACTATTCAAAAAGTCTTGAGTTAGAATGTGACTCTGTCGGTTTCTACATGTTAGAGCAAGCCGGGTACAGTATAAAATCAGCGCTGTCCGTATTTGACGTTTTGCAATTCTCACATCTTCCATATGAAGAGATCGCATTTAATACTTCTATGTTTGAAACGGAAAACTTTAAAATTCCAAAAAAATACATTCTAGACACTATTACCCCTATTGTTTTCGAAGATGATACAGACGACAGTAAAAGTAGCCACCCTAACATTTCAAAACGAAGGAGTAAGGTTAAACGCTTCATGTCTAAAGCGAAAAAGAGTAATGCAAATGAGTACCTTGTTTCTAAAAAAGAGTTTGCAACCGTAAGAAAACTGTGTCGTTATGAAGCCATTCGTTTAAATTTAAAAAACAGAGAATATGTAAAATCTTTTTACAACTCTAACGTATTGTTATCGGAAAACCCTAATAGTGTTTTTCTAGAAAAAAGTATTGGTAAATCATTATATGGGATATTTAAATATAAAACTCATAATAAATATTACTCTATAACTGGTGACTATGAAGATTATGAGGGTCAAATTAGTGCTCTATATTATATGTTTTATGAAATGGACGCCGTGCACGTAGGGTCATTGGCAGTAAGCCAACTCTGGAGACAGTACATTAAAAACAAAGACGAAAATATAAAACTATTATTAGACGATGTAATCAAGGAACTTATATTAAATGAAGGCCTCACATTTGAAAGTTATAAAACAAAAATTGAAATTGAAACCTTCAAGCAAAAAATAATTGACGATTCTTTAAAACAATTGGAGCTCGCTAAGGTCGATACAGTGGCTGTTTCTGAAATTGAACAAAACGAGGGCGATGGTGAGTTAAGTAAATACGATAAGCTTAGAAAAATTAAGGAGATTCAAAGCGATATGGAAACTGAAGAATTATTTACTGGAGTTGATGACAACGTAGAGTTTCACCTTCTAGCCTTTGCTGATTTGGTGGGCAATGAAAAACTAAAAAGTGAGTTTGACTTTGTCCAAGAAATAATTAATCAGGAAAAAAAAGATAAAGAAGCGTTTGAGAATAGGTTTGAAAACCTTTCGCCTCATAAACAAAGAAAAGCTAAGCGAAAAGAACTTAAAACTGAAGGAAAAAATGAGTTTAGTTTAGGTGCTAATAAAATAATATTTGTTGATCCTGAGTACTTTGTTGTTGACGAAAGAAAAGGTGTTAAGTTGGTTAACTCTGAGGATAAAAAATTCAAGTTTTATAGCCAAATTGAAAAAGTATCCGAAGCATCAGGGTTGGAATCTGAAATCCTTTCAGCAAAAAAATTTAATAGCGGAGACGCTGAGTCTTACAATAACTTGGCGGCATTCAATGATTGGGTTGGGGAGAGAATGGACCATGATAATTCTTCTGAAAAGTTAAATATAATACCTTCCGAAACAGAATATGCTCTGATCGCATCTAATAATGTTGGCACCGAATATATCTCGTATTCAGGAGTAGTTATTTACAAAGAGAAAAAGGATAACATCGGAGGAACTTTGCTTTATACTATTATTATTTACCCTCTATTACCTTTGGGGATTTATTATGCGGTTACGCCAAGCTACTACTCTTATTACTACACAATGGTGTATAGTGTAAAAACAGGAAAAAAAGTTATCAATAAAATTTACGAAATGAAAATAAAGGCAAACGAGGGAAATATTAATTCATTTATGTATCAAACAATGGTTGATATGCAAAAAGAAAAGGAAGAATAATGAAAACATTATTGACAACTATTGCGCTTTCGTTTATTCTCTGCTCCAGCGCTCTAGGGCAGACACATGGATATATGGGCAAGAAAAACTCCATAGATGTTGGGGTTTCTATTTCTCCCAATTTTACCAATGCGCTAATGGGGTACCCAGAAAGTATTAGGGACACAACAAACAATAATAAGCGCTATTCTTTTTCTAGTTTTTCTATAAAAACCTATCCTATGGTAAGTTTGTCAAGAACCGTAGGCAATAACCTTGATATTTCTATTCGAGCAGGATACCAAACTTTCCAGCTCTATTATGCGCCTCAGGAATTCGTCGTAGAATCCTTAGGTTACAATAGTTTTTATGGGGTTTTTGTTAAACAAAACCAGGTCACTACAGGAAGCTCAATGTTGTTTGAATTAGATTTTAGGTTTAATCTAAAAGAATATTTATCCCCGGTCGGACGCTATTACAATTTTGGATTAGGTATTTATCGTACTCGAGTAAACGAAGACGAGGTAACTGGTGGTATATATGATAATAGCAGCTGGCAATATTATCCATTTGTTGAATCAGTAACATTAAAAAACAAAATTACCACCCTTAAACGAATCCACTTCGGAGTTCACTCCAAAAAAATTATTTCTGGTAACTTCTATATCGATTCGGGAATTGAATTAAGTATGGTTTTTGGGGCAGGAAAATATACATCTCAAAGCGACTATCTTACAGAAAAAGAACTGGAAGACACTTATTTACAAGATATTCAAAAAAGAACACTTAGCTGGAATAATGTTCTCACACTAAAGCTTTCAGTGGGACGTGTCTTTTAATCTTACCCTATGAGGTCAAAAACATTATTACTTCAACGTACGCCCGTTAAATTTACTATTACCCAATGGTGATTTTTTTAGTAAGATTTCTCTCTTTAATTTTCGGAATCGTAACTGTTAATATTCCGTCTTTATAATCGCCTGCTATATTTTTCTCGTCAACGTTTTTTGGTAGGTTAAACGTTCTTTGAAATTTACTATATACAAACTCTCTTCTTGTGTATTTTTCTTTTTCTTCTAGTTTACTTGACTCCTTTTCGTTAGAAATAGACAGCTTGTTGTTGTCTAGCTCAATGTTTAGGTCTTGCTTTTTTATTCCTGGAACAGCAAGCTCTATAATAAACGACTTTTCGTCTTCTTTGACATTCACTGCAGGAGTTGTGTACTTGTTATAGTTCGTATCTAATTTTTCTGTATTGGTGAAAAAATCATCGAATAACGAATTGATACTTGGTCTCTGGCTTAATTTTACTAATGACATATTTTTAATTTTTAGATTTCTAATTTAATTTCAAAATCCATAGGTCAAAGCATATGCCATTGCGTTTTTCCTAAATTAAACTGTCTTTTTGTCTGTTTTTGTGTGGTTTAGCTTTTTATTTACTGACAATATTTCCGAATATGGCTTTGCTTTTAGTTTTTGATAAAAACACTGCTCCTTCCGTTTAGAGATATTATATATGTTCCTTTGGCGAATTTAGACACGTCGATTGTGTTAGTGTCAGCGTTTATCTGTTTGGATAAAATTTGCTTTCCAACAGAATCCGTAATTGTAATCAATCCGTTACCCTCAATAAACAGTATTTCATTTGAAGGGTTCGGATACATTTTTAGTCGACTTAAAGAGTTCTCAGGCACACTTAAACTTGCTGGGCAATAGTTACCATCTGGAGCATTTTGAGGCAGCTTATATGTTGGATTAGTAATCAAAGCATGACCTAAAACATCCATGGATTGCAGTAATGCAGGTGAGCATGGCTCCCACTCGTTAGCAATTCCATTACAGGTAGGCGTATCGTTTAATATTCCCATATTAGTAACCAACATCCAATATAAATATTCAATAGCCATGCATCCATAATCACATGTTGCATCATCATAGTGGTACCAAGCAGAGCTTGGGTAAGGGGTTGGAATGCTCAGGTGTTGGCCACCTCTTGCAGAGTCCATTGCGGCAGACAATAAGGATGAATTAGGCGAAAAATCAAATGCCGATGGATATATGTTTACGTGTCCTACTGCATTAATCGTATGCATTATCTCTTCCACTGTAGCGTCTGAACCCCAATAGCCTGGTGTGCTTGGATTCATTTCCGTTTGCCACAATACCGCCCCTACACCGCTACCATTATAATTATTAAAAAATGCAAGCATAGCTGGGTTTTCATCAGCAGCAAACACAGGCATCATGGCTTCATTTGCAATAAGCTCCACAAGCAAAGCAGGATCATCAACGACCCCGTCTTCGTCATTATCAATTAGCTCTGCCCATATTGCTGCTGCGTGCAATACTTTTTCGTCTGGAACTGTGCTTTCTGCATAAATAGAACAACCAAATACGTCTACATATTTGGTAAACGAACTTAAGGCTAGAACAGATGAGTTGGGGTTGGCTTGAACCGTGAAACAAACATTGTTCTGGGCATTGACTGTTACGGCAAATAAAGCGCCAATTACTAGGGTTGATAATTTTTTCATGTGGAAAACTACTTTGTGTGTTCAGTGTAAATTAACGAAGGTCTTTTTTAATTATTGTATGGTCGATAGGCAATTAGTTTTTCATCAATCTTTTGATTTCTTGCTTTTCTCCATTGCTAATTTTTACGAAATATATTCCACTTTCCATTTCGCTTAAATCAACTTGGGTCTTTACTAAGTAATCATTACTTATTAGTGACTCATTAGAAATTTGACGCCCAGTAGCGTCTAAAACAACAACATTTACTCTTTTGCCAAAACCTTCAATTTCTATATTAAAAATGTTGTCGCTCGGATTTGGAAAAATTTCAACCGAAGTATGGCTCTCAATTTCTTCTTCGCTTAAAGTATATCCAACCGTAAAGTAATGTGTAATATGCGATCCAAAATCTGAATCAAATTGATCTAATTGAGGCCCTCCAAGCATTTTAGTTTTTATCGATCCATTCCCGTCACTATTTGCAAAAAAGCCTAGACCATCCCCGTCCGAGTCTAAAAGCTCCATTTTATAACACCCGGGAGATAAGCTTAGCGTGTCCTTATATTGCGTCGAATTTGCAAAGTTAGTTCTTGAAAAAATTACATTTCCATTTTCATCATAAACGTATAACTCATTTTCACTTGCCGCGTTATTTGTTATTGTCCATATGTAAAAATCCGACGGATATGTTTTTGGAGCTTCAAACTCTGCGCTATGCGTATTGTCATAATCGTAATCGTCAGACGCTCCATTTGTAGCAACAATATCAACATTAAACCATTTGCAATCTTGTGCCTCAAACCAAAAGCCCTGACCTGATATAGGCAACTCTACCTCTTCTGTCTCTCCAAAGGCTAAGTTCCCTACCCAATTAAAAGACTCGTGCCCTCCGTTACAAACCCAAAATTCAATTGTTGCGCTCGTTAGATTGGCGCTTCCATTATTTTTAATTACAATTTTAGGATTGTCACAAATTGGGTTTACCCTATTGTGGTACTCCCATATATTAGGAGAGATTATATCATCAACGGTTGCATTGTTTGTAAAGTTGATGTCGCTGTAAGAAACAAGCTGAACGGTAGTTCGATAATTTCCTTCCATGCCTGCGGCGTCGTATTCCATTCCGTAATCGATCGAGACTGTTCCTCCCGGCGTAACGTATGGAGTAATATCGTGATTATAGGTGTCGCCAAATGTTCCTGGACACCATCCGGCTCTGTCATAAATCCAGGTTCCACCTTGCGAAATAACTGGATTATCTGCACATGTTTTCCAATTTAACCATTGAAACTGTTGCGTTCCATTGATGCTTAAATCATGTAATTTTGGACAAAATTCGGCACAATTTTCAAAGCCTCCAAACCAATGTCCTGTAGTTCTAGTCTTAACAGTGTATTGTGTTGCGCTTGGGTTTAAGTTAACATCAACGGCCGGCATAGAAATGTCGTTTGCAATATTTGAATGCTGATAATCGCCTAACCAAATTGTTTCAAAATCGACAACATCTCTTGGTGGCGTTCCGTGTATCATAATGAATTTTACATCAATCAACTCTTGTTGGTTTCCTGCAGAAAATTCGACGGTGTCGTGAAACAAAGGCCTATAATCTGTTACATCATAAACCCATCTAAATCCATTCACGCCTAAGTTTAATCCTATCCCATAAGGCGTGACATAATTTTGAATTTGATGAGTTGTTTGATTGTATGTGTTTACAAACAAGCCATCGTGCGTTATATAAGTGGAATCAATTACTACTTCGTTAGCGTCATACGTATAAGAATACCCGGGCAACCATCCGTAGGTTGTGTCAACCGCAGAAGATGAAACTCCAGTAACGTTCATGTCAACTGAAGTCGTTGTTTCGACGATAGAAACTTGATGGTGTTCTACAGAATCAACAATTAAAACTGAATCAAGGTGGGCCGTGTAGCTTCCTTGTATAAAAGTCATATTTGGACGGTTTGTAGATTGTGAAATATTTGAATTTACATCACAAGCACTTTGCGCGTTCCACACAGGAAGCCCCATTAATTGAGCGTCATATCCATTAGCGCTATAATCCATCGCTACCGTTCCTGCTAAATCATTGAAGTTATAAGCTGCCTCTAGATTGGCTATATTAGGGTGGGTTCCGTCTACAGATTTATTCATCCAATCTTGAACCGTTGTTTGGTCCAACGCAACATTCCAAACCCTAAATTCATCAATATAACCATCATATCTTCCTGAGTAATCATTTTGTCCAGGCCCTCCGATTTTAAACGTTTCTATTCCTACCATTGTTTTAGTTTTTCCTGTCCCAGACATAAAAACAGCTCCATTTAAATAAACCGTCATATCTCCTGTGGTTGCGTTCTTTGTGAACGCCCAATGATTCCATTGGCCAGCAAAATCTATTGTATTTGCCGCTTCATCAATTCTATCATATGAATTAGCTGAGCTGTTTCCTGCGTCCCAATAAACTCTACTATTGCTCCAAGGAAGGTGGGAGTTAACAACACGATATCCATTAACGTCTCTTCCCTCAAAAATATATGAGTTCATCGGCATTATATTTGGGTCACCATAACACCAAAATGAAACCGTAATTTGATCAGAAATATTTGAAAAAGCTGCCGAAGGAACCTCAACATAATCCCCACTTCCGAAATCTAAATAACCATTTTCGGAGCTTGTTATACCAGAGTTAAGCCCTGTTGCCTCACCAGTAACCGAAAAATCACTTCCTGTTGCTGTATTGTCAAAACAAAGCTCTACAACTATATTAGATGTCCCGTCCCAGGTAAATGGAGTGTGAAAGTTAAAATTCGCAGTTCCAACTGAAGCGATACTTGTATTCATATTATACACTTCTTGTAGCCCCGTTTCGTAAGATGCTGGTGTTAACTCGTTTAATGCGGTGTGCTTTACGCTAATCTTTAGGTTATTGATCTCTGGACCTAAAGCTGTTACTTCAAGCGCAAGCTTATCAATAGTGCCCGCAATAATTCCTGCAGTAGTTAGTTCGCTAGCGGTAAATATATATTGCGCTTTCCTTGTTCTGTTCGAAGTATTAAACACCTCTGTTAAAGGTGTTACCCCTACCCCAACCGTTCCGCTTGTTTCAGATGTAGTTACATCATATACAGGGAAGTATTGATAAGACTGATTGTAGTCATAAATTGGATTGCTAACATAAAAGATTGTGTCGGGGTTTGTGTTCCCTAAATAATAATAGGATGATCCAACATTTTCGTGTTGGTATAAATTCGTATAAGTTGTATAATCCCATTCTCCACAGGCATATCCATCTTGAGTAGTTGCAGCATCACACTTAAGTGTATAATACATTAATATTTTAGAATAGGTATTTGTGTCGCTCGGAAAAACGTACCACCCTCTTCTTTTAGTAATGTCAGAAAACTCAAGGGTTTGCACAACTGTCGTATCTCCAATATTTTGCGCTTTTATGGAGGGCAATGTTATAACTATTAAAAGTAGGCTAATTAGAACTGTCTTTTTCATGTCTGATTGATTCGGGTTATTTAGCACAAATGTAACGGTAACTATCCTAAAAAAATAGTTGATTGTCGCAAAGGCTTGAATTCCTAACTAAGTGTTAATAGGTGGTTTTTAGTTGTTTCACTCTTTTAAACCTTCCACAACAAGCACAAACTCACCTTTTGGTGCCTTTTCTTGAAAATGAAGTAAAGCCTCAGAAAGCGTTCCTCTAACATTTTCCTCATAGATTTTTGTCAGCTCTCTTGTTACTGAACACTTTCGATCGGCTCCAAAAACATCAATAAGTTGTTCAAGAGCTTTAACAACTCGATACGGCGATTCATAAAAAACTATGGTTCGTGATTCTTCTTTCAGCGCCTCTAGTCGTTTTTTTCTTCCTTTTTTATGGGGTAAAAACCCTTCGAACAAAAACCGGTCACATGGAAGACCTGAATTAACTAAAGCAGGAACAAGCGCCGTTGCGCCAGGTAAGGTTTCTACCTCAACGCCTTTTTCAATGCAAGCTCTTACCAACAAGAATCCTGGATCTGAAATCGCAGGAGTTCCAGCATCACTCACTAACGCAAAAATATTTTCTGTCGAAGAGAGCTCATCCACCAATTGCTCCACAATTTTATGCTCGTTATGCAAATGAAAGGAGCGTTGGGGCGTTCCAATTTCAAGATGTTTAAGTAGTTTTCCGCTTGTTCGGGTGTCTTCAGCTAAAATTAAATTAGCTTCTTTTAATACGCGAATAGCCCGAAGAGTTATATCTTCTAAATTCCCAATAGGGGTTGGCACAACAATTAGTTTTCCCATTTTAAGATCTCGTTAGTACAATATAATCCTGTAATACTGTTTTTAAAAATGTGACTTTGTTTTTTGGAATAGTTGTAATATTAAGCTTTTCACTAACTAGTTTAGTTAGCTCTATAATCAACTCTTTGTGTTGTTTATTTGGGCGACTTCTAAATCTATCTATTGAATTTTTTACTAACAACATGTCTTCATCGGACAACTGAACTACTTGTGGATATTTTGTCTCATAATTCTCTTTGCTCTTGATTGTTAAAATATCTTTTATGCTGTATTGAGTGGAGGGTTTTAGTTTTATGACACATGTATTTGCAATAACATCTCCAATCCGTTGCATTTTGTCTGATGATGAAGCCGACAAAGCCGCAATTGACCCAACAGAAAATAAAATATCTATTAATCTAAAAGACCACCTTAAAAACAATTCTCCCATTGAAGGAGTGCCACCTGAAACTTTTACAACCCTAATTCCAAGTGCCATTTTCCCAATAGATTGTCCTCCAAAAAAAGCTTCCATAATAAAAGAATAAAAAAAGACAGGAAGCATAAATAAGGTAAATGCGGTGTAAATCACTTCCCTTGAATCAAACATGTTATTAGCGGCAAAGCCTGTATATAATGCGGTGAACAGAATTGTACATATTGTTATGTAAAAAAATAGTATTACTAGGTCCAATAGCAAAGCCAAGGCCCTACCTAATATGGATGCTAACTCATACTGAATGATAACATTATGTGCAGTTACTATCTCTGTGGTTTTCATTTCTGAAGCTAAATATAGGAAGGAATACTTCTTAAAATAAAAAAAGTAGGTTTTATCTATTTTATTTAACTCATCATTTCTCAATTTGAGAAGTCAATTTTAACCCTTACATTTAGGAGCTATTTAACACTAAACTCGTGAGTAAAGCTCCATGAAGGAAACGGCTTTTATTAATCAGAATAAAAAAAAGTGGGCGAAATTCGAACGAATGTCCAAACAAAATCAGAGCGACCCTGATGAGCTGAGTGACTTGTTTATTGAAATAACGGATGATTTGGCTTATGCTAGAACTCATTATTCCAAAAGATCGGTAAAAGTTTACTTAAACTCTCTGGCGCAAAAATCATTTCACGGGATTTATAAAAACAAACGCACGTCTTTTAGTGTGTTTTTTCAGTTTTGGACGACCAGCCTTCCGTTAGAAATGTACAGAATCCGTAAAGCATTGCTTGCTTCATTTATCGTTTTTGTTGTTGGAATGCTGATAGGTATGGTTTCTACAATGGATGACCCCGATTTCTTAGGGGCGGTAATAGGCTACGAATATGTTCACATGACCGAGCAAAACATTACCAATGGAGAACCAATGAGCGTATACGGAAACAACGGAGGGGAAATGTATTCTTTTATTTCTATTGCCCAAAATAATTTAAGGGTAACTCTTATGGCTTTTGTTTTGGGAATATTTTTCTCTGTAGGCTCTGCTATATATATGTTTTTTAACGGAATAATGGTTGGGGCTTTTCAATGGTTTTTTAAGGTAAGGGGGCTTTTGCTAACCTCTTTTTTAACCATTTGGGTTCATGGTGCTTTCGAAATATCTGGGATAGTAATTGCTGGTGCTGCTGGCATTACGCTTGGAAATGGTTTTATGTTTCCGGGAACATTAACCCGAATACAGTCTTTATCGATTGCCGCAAAAAGTGGAATGAAGGTGATTATTGGGTTATTCCCTGTTATTCTTTTTGCTGCTTTTATTGAGGGTTTCGCTTCGCGTCATACTGAGTGGCCAGACCCCATAAAGGGTGGAATCATCTTTTTAAGTTTCACAATTATGGTTTTCTACTTTGTTATATACCCTTATATTGTTGCTAACAAGCATAATTTCAACGGGAAAGTCACTGAAAAACCAACTTTCGCTGAAAAGAAAACTTTTGAGCTATATAAGATCCGTGATGTAGGGGGGGTTTTTACAGATACGTTTGTCTTTTATCGGAAGTTCTTTCACTATTTCTCTAGAATTTATTGGTTTATTTTTCCTGCAACAATAACATACATTGCTTGGTTTTTTTATCAATATCCTTATGGAGGCACAATTAATGACTGGTACGAAAATATGTCCATCGCTTTTAGTATAGGTGATGGTGCTTTTCGTTGGAAGACTTTTAGTGTACTTACTTTTCTTTTTTCATTAAATGTCACAAGCATCTTTTTTGCTTTTACAATAGCAAGAGAGAAAGAAAAATCCATCAACTTTACAAAGGCCTTTTTTACATATACATTAAAAAATATTTGGAGGGTTATCCCAGTAGTTGGCGGGACGCTGTTGTTGGTACAAGTCGATGTTTGGTTAATTGTTTTGGCTTGTTTTATAATGCCTTTAGTGTTGTCTTTAAGTTTTCCTGGTGCTTTTGAAAATAGAATACTATTTATGGGGATTGGGCGTGGTTTGTCAATCGGTAAAAGAGGGTGGGCTTCAGGGCTTGGTGTCTTTTTTGTATTCCTTTTTATTCTGGGGTTAATTTTCTTTTTTGCTGTTGGACCTGTTCAGGACTTAATAAAAATGGTTTTGGACTGGTTCCTAATTTCAACAACGGACGACTATTTTCTAATCATGAACATTGTCGAAGCTTGTCTTTATATGTTGATAGCCCATTTCATAGTTCCTATCTTTTTTATTGCGTTTAACATTCTGTACTTGAGCACGGTTGAGAAGGAAGAGGCTTATGGTTTGTTTGAAAAACTAAAACGTTTTGGGAAGGGAAGTAAAATACACGAAGATGAAGGAGTTTTTTAAAAGATGAGGTGGTTTATTATACATATCATTCTCCTTTCAGTGTTGAGTTGTCTTACACAAATCTCTGCGCAAGAACCTTCTGCTCAAGACAATTATGTAAATTCTGCACAAGAAAAATATAGTTTTAATAAAAAGAAATGGAGTAACCTAAAGGAACGCGTGATTAACGAATCTGGAGGAGCTTATAGCTCGGAAAATGGAGAGGCTGAAGGTAGTTATTATAATTACGACAACGAAGACTACGACGGCAAGTATAGCGAGTACAAAAATGACGACGAGCAATACATTTATGAGGAGAATCAAACTTATTCTGAGGGAGATGGGTCTGAAGGTGAAAGCGATGGAGGAGCAAATTACCACCCAAAAGAAGACAATGCGGAATACGGACAACAAGGCTACCATCCTAAAGAAAAACAGTTTCAGCGGACTAACCGAAACAATAATAGTGTTTCGCTTGGAGGCGGTATGGGGTTTCTTCAATATGTCTTATTTGGGCTATTAACAATCTTACTTGGCTTCCTAATTTATCAGTTGTTTGTTAAAGCCTCTTTTAATGACAAGGGAGCGAAAGTTATTGATGATTTTGAAGAACTGGCTCCAACTCAAATACCAAAATCAGAATTGGAGCTTCTGTTGGAAAAAGCATTAGCTAACGATGATTTTAGAGGGGCAATTAGACTCTATTTTATTTTTATAATTAAAGGTTTGAGTGAGAAAGAGTGGATAAGATGGGAAAAGAAAAAAACCAACTTTTCATACTTAATCGAAATGAGAGGAAAGCCTCAACATGAATCATTTAGTGAGGCTGTGTCAATTTATGAATTGGTGTGGTATGGGAATTACAGTGTGAAAAAAGAAGATTTTAATTCTTTAGAGCCAAGGTTTAAAAGCTTGTTAAACAATATAAATTCTGGAGGTAAGTAGTTGTGGGGTTGTCTAAAAAATATTTGATTTTAGGGGGTGCGCTAGTAGTGATATTGGTGTTGGTTTATTTCTTAGGAGGGGGTGGTCAATCAAATTCAAGTGCAAAAAAGAATTTTGAGGATTCTCGGGTTGATTCTTTGATAATAAAAAAGCCTATTAATCCAGGGGGCACTTTTTTACTGTATCACCTATTAAAAAACTACAAAAACACTTCTTCTCTTCAAAAAATACAAACATCTCAGGACGTGTCTCTTTCGGAATTACTACCAAAAGAACAGAAAAATGACTGTAACAACATATACTTTGCTATTGCAGAAGATGTGGGATTAAACGAAAGTGATAGCGATTGGTTATTGGGGTTTGTTGAAGCGGGAAATTGCGCATTTATAGCTTGTGAAAGCTTGTCAAACAAGGTTCGAACTGCTATTTCGGATAACTCATATTTTAGATTTAACTCGTATTATGACACTTCTTTTGTATTAAACTTTTATCACCCTAAACTCCTACAAGAAAGCCCTATTGAAATTAAAAATGCGGAACTAAATAGTCATCGCCACCCAAGATATAAAAACTGGAAGTATTTTCTAGACACTGATTTGGGGGGAGGTTTTGTGCGGATAGCGTATAATAACACCAGAGATTACCCTATATGTATACGTTTACAGTATGGTAAAGGGTTTTTTATTATTCACTCAACACCTTCTGCTTTTTCGAATTACAACATGTTTAATAATGGCGGGAAGCACCATGCTGAAGTAGTTTTTTCTCATTTACCAAAAGGATATATATATTGGCATCATGACTTTGGAAAATATTCGCCTTATAGGGGTATTCCGCAGCCGACATATTCTGAGCAAAGCGGTTCGAATGAAGTAAATTATCCGAAATCAAGCCCTTTGCAGTATATAATGAGGGTACCCGCTTTGTTTACTGCTTTGATCTTATTAATTGTTGGGGCTTTATTGTACATGATCTTTCAAAGTAAAAGAAGACAACGAATCATCCCAACGATAGATTCTAATGAAAACTCGAGTTTAGAGTTTGTTCAAACGGTAAGCACACTATACTTTCAGCAAAAAAGACACGACAAATTAATTAAGCATAAGGAATTAATTTTCTTATCTTTTTTACGACAACATTACTATATTTCTTCTCCAAAAATTACACCTGATTTTATAACTAAAGTTGCTCAAAAATCTGGCATCGGAGAAAAACATGTAAAAGATATTTTCACTACCCTTAGTAAAGGAAAAGAGAACAGGAATGTTTCGGAAAGTGAACTGATAAACCTATATAATAAACTTGAGTATTTTTATAAAAATTGCCACTAAATAAATAGCTATGGAAGACAATAATAGTAACCCTGAAAAAGATGAAAACGCATTCGAAGACCCTATAAACAAGGCTTTAAGTGCCTCCGAAACCCCTTTAAGCTCTAAACCTCCTGTTCGGCCGAGTGAGTTTGGCGCTCCAAGAGTTGATTTATCCTTGTTAAACTCCAAGGTTGAGGCGGTTAGAATAGAGATTGGAAAGTACCTTATTGGACAACATGAGATGGTTGATTTGTTGTTGATTGGCTTGTTTTGCGGAGGACATGTTTTGCTGGAGGGTGTGCCTGGTGTTGCAAAAACGCTAACCGCGAAGGTGTTATCTAAAACGTTATCGGTTGATTTTTCTAGAATCCAGTTTACTCCAGATTTAATGCCTTCTGACATCATTGGAACGTCAGTATATAATTTAAAGTCGGGCGAATTTTTATTTAAAAAGGGGCCTATCTTTACGAATATCGCACTTATAGATGAAATTAATAGGGCTCCTGCAAAAACTCAGTCAGCATTATTCGAGGTAATGGAAGAAAGGCAGATTACTTATGATGGTGTACAATACGATCTTGATTTTCCATTTTTAGTAATCGCAACACAAAATCCAATTGAACAAGAGGGGACATATAGGCTTCCAGAAGCTCAATTAGATCGTTTTATTTTTAAGGTTAACTTGTATTACCCAACCCTAGAAGAGGAAAAAGCAATATTAATTCGATTTAGAAACAAACACGACATAGATTTAGAAAACGTTCAAAGCTTGTTTTCGAAAAGCGAGTTGAAAACAATACAAAACTCCATAGAGCAGGTTACGTTAGACGACTCTTTAGTAACATATATTGCAAATATTACCCATGAAACAAGGTCTCATGGCAAACTCTATTTAGGTGGTTCTCCACGCGCCTCCCTCTCTATGATGAAAACTTCAAAAGCTATAGCTGCTATGAGAGGAAGGGATTTTGTTGTTCCAGATGACGTACAGTATGTAGCTTTTCATGTATTAAACCATAGAATTATTTTAACCCCCGAAGCTGAAATGGAGGGAATGGATGCATCAATTATTATTCAAGAAATAATTCAAAAGGTAGAAGTCCCTAGATAGCTCAAATATGACCACTTTTTTTAAACAACTATACATACGCAACAGCTTCTTCCTTTATTGGATGGTTGTGGTTACGCTCTTTTGTGTGGGTTTTGGTGTGCCATTTTTGTATCTAATTGCACAAGTTGCTTTTATTGCGTTAATCGCAATAACAATGCTTGATTTGTTTATTCTGTTCTTTAGTAAGTCAAGGGTTGAGGCAATTAGGGTTGTAAACAAACAACTTTCTTTGGGGGATAAAAATACTGTTAGAATAAAAGTAAGTAGTACTTATAATATGCCGGTTAGTTTGCGGATAATAGACGAGCTGCCTTACCAATTGCAGGTTAGGGATTTTAAGGAATGGATGTTTTTAAACCCAGGTGAATCCAAGGAATTTATTTATTTAATTCAACCCAATAAAAGGGGTGTTTATTTGTTTCAAGATATAAACATTTATGTCTCCACTATTTTGAGGATTGTTGAAAGAGGAATTACAATAAAAGCAAAACAAGAGGTTGCTGTTTATCCTTCTATATTGCAAATGAAGAAATATGAACTACAGGTATTTTCTAAAACAGCAATTTTCCAAGGCATAAAAAAGATTAGGAGAATTGGGAACAATAACGAATTTGAACAAATAAAAACTTATATTCAAGGCGACGACATTAGATCGGTTAACTGGAAAGCCACAAGCAGGAGGGGGGAGTTAATGGTAAACCAATATCAAGACGAGCGTTCTCAACAAGTATATTGTGTCATTGATAAAAGCCGATCAATGCGAATGCCTTTTGACAATTTGACATTGTTAGATCACTCTATTAATTGTGCCTTGTCTCTTTCAAATATAATATTACGTAAAAACGATAAGGTGGGTGTGGTAACTTTTTCTGATAAGCTTGGTTCTAGGTTACCAGCAGAAAACACCACAACACAGTTAAGAAAAATAATAGATGTTCTTTATGGGCAAAAAACACGCTTCATGGAGTCAAACTATGAGCGGTTATATTTTGGGCTTAGAAACACCATTAAAGGACGCAGTATGATTTTGTTGTTTACCAACTTTGAAAGCATGTATGCTTTAAAAAGAAACCTTCCTTTATTAAGGAAAATTAATCAACAACATTTATTAGTTGTTGTGTTTTTTGAAAACTCTAAGCTAAAGAAGGCTTCAAAAACGGAAAGTAATCATGTAAAGGATATTTACGTAAAAACTTTGGCTGGTAAATTTGCTTTAGAAAAAGAATTAATAGCATTTGAACTGAGAAAATATGGGATACAAAGCGTATTAACAAAACCTAAAAACCTATCTGTAGACACAATTAATAAATACCTAGAGTTGAAATCAAGAGGAATGCTTTAATTTCCTATAAGGGTGGGTGTTCTAAACCTATTTCTCCAACACCTTCAAATGAATTTGGTTAAGTCGTGGTTTCCAAATACCAGCTCTTGGCAGTCAATGGAATTATACTTAACTAGTTTTTTCGCTGTTTTTAATAATTGTTTTTCTGTTTCAGCACTACAAGGCCCACTAATGATATATGGACTTGTCTTCACTTGATAGTTTTTTCCATTTTTTAATTAAAAACCTTCTGTATAAATCATTTTTTTTTAGGTTTCCTCCTAACTCATACTCTGAAGGTTCATTGTTTTTCTTTAAATAACTAAACCCTCTAATAACATACTTTTCTCCCTTTGTAATCAACATTAGCTTAGTTGATATTGCTAAACTATCTTCTAAACAACTACAGTCATTGGTGTAACTAAAAGAGATTTCACCTATAGTATCTTTATCAATGTCTGTTAATTCTATAGACTCTAAATTATGGCTTGAAAATATGTCTAGTTCGCAATTTTTCACATAATCCGTAAGTTTTCTAACTTGTTTAAACTCTTTATCCTCTTTTAAAAAGTGGTATATGTATAAGTGAATACTTTTCGTTCTTATGTCGCTTACAGCCGACCTAAGAAGTATATTTTCTCCTTTTTTATCACTCCATCTAAAGCCGTCAACAACATCTCCCCACACTACTTCCTTCTTTTTAAAATCAATAAAATCATATTTAAATAACTGAAGTAGTTCATTCGGGCTAGGATTGTAAACTACTTTTCCAGAAGCTACTTTTTGTTTTTTTACTTCAATATACCAATTGAATAATGTGATGGTGTCTTTATTAAACTTGCCTCTAGTGTGATTAAACTCGTCAGGGAAAATCAACTTTCCGATGTTGTTGTCGTCTATCTCAATTGTTTTAACAAAGGCTGTTTTTGCATTAGATAGGACAAATTTTGCTTCATATAAACCACTTTCTCCCCACATGTCTTGGATTGAAAACTCAAAGTCTTTAGAAATATTATGCTCCCATGTTTGGGTATACGAAGGAGTGTTGTAGGTAAACAAAAAAAGGCTAAAAACACTTTTTACGAGAGCGTTTTTAGCCTTTAATCGTTTTTTAAAGTTATACATTTTTCCGTATAGGGTTATATCAAATTAATTCTTTTAATCAACTCTTCCTTGTAAGATCCTCCTATTGGAATAATTTTATTGTTCTCCTCTAAAATAAGGTTTGGTTGTTCTATTTGTGCAATTTTATCCAACCTTACAATATATGATCGATGAACTCTTAAAAAGAAATCTTGCGGCATTTTACGCTCAATGTCTTTCATTGTTGAATGAATTGTGTAGCGTTTGTTTAGTGTATTAATTGCTACATAATCTTTAAGTGCTTCAATAAAGAATATATCTTTAGAATTAAGTTTGATTAGCCTTGATTTGCTCTTAACAAAAATAAATTCTTTATTTTCCTTATTTTCAACAATGTTATAGAGCATGTCCCGCTCTTTTAATATTTCTAGCTCCTTGCTGTGTTTATAAAAAGCCATTTCAATAGACGTGTGAAGATCAATCTCTTTAAATGGTTTAATTATATAAGCATACGGCTCGGTAACTTTTGCTTTAGATAGTGTGTTTTCATCTGCATAAGCTGTTAAAAATATAACAGGAATATTATAAGACTCTTTAATCCTAGTAGATGCTTCAATACCATTTATGTCTCCCTTGAGCATAATATCCATTAATATAATGTCTGGTAATTTCTCTCCACAAAGTTCAATTGCTTTCTGTCCGGTAGCTGCAACACCTACAACATTGTAGCCTAGTTTTTTTAAGCTGTATTGAATATCTTTTGACACAATACTTTCATCTTCAACGACTAATACACTTATTTTACCCATAAAAGACAATTATATTACTATTTAATTGTAAAGTTAAACAAAAATGTTGTTCCTTTCTTATTAATTACTTTAATATCTCCATCTAATTGACTGACAAGTATATATACCAACTGAAGGCCTAAGGTGTCTGTATTTTCTACATCTAAATTATCCGGTAGTCCAACTCCATTGTCCGACACCTTTAAATATATTTTATTGTCTTCTTTTATTAACTCAATCTGTATTTTTCCTTGTCTATTAAAAGGGAATGCATACTTAATCGAATTAGATACTAGTTCGTTAATTATTAAACCACAAGGAATTGCTTGATCTAAATTTAAATTAACATCTCCTAGATCTAATTCTAAATTAATATTGGCATGTTTAATAATATACGTTTGAACCAGGTTAGATGATAAACTGTTTATATAACTCGAAAAATTAACAAAAGAAAAGTCATCAGACCTATATAAGCTTTCGTGAATAAAGGACATGGCTTTTATCCGGTTTTGACTTTCTCTTAATATGTCTAATGTCATTTGATCTTTAACATAAGATGATTGAAGGTTGAGAATGCTAGAAATTACCTGAAGGTTGTTTTTAACGCGGTGATGCACTTCTTTTAACAGTACTTCTTTTTCGTTTAAAAGTTTTCTAAGTTTTAGTTCTATCTCTTTTTTATGTGTTAAATCGATCGCTAAACAAGCTAAGTCAAATTTCTTTTTTCCTTTTATTTTAATCGGACTAAGAAATGTTTCATAAATCATTTGCTTACCGTTTAATCCATAAATAACAGATTCAAAATTTTGAGAAATTCCTAATTGAGCCCTGTTATATGGAATTTTCATCTTATTTGTTAACTCCGGTTTATAGGATTTTAGATTGTCCGATATCTTACTAAAAAAATTATCTCCAACTTGTATTGACTCACCTATTCTATCTTTAAAAATTCTAATAAATTCACTATTCAAAGACGAAATATTAAATTTAGTATCTAGGGTCCAAATAACAACATTGCTGGTGTTTTCAAAAATTGACTGTATTGTAGATGACTGTTGAATTAATAATTTTTCTCTTTTTTTCTTTTCTGAAATGTCTCTAATTACATCCCTAGAGCCTTTAAATTTTCCATTCTCATAAAAAGCACTGCTAGACATCTCTATATTTTTTTTTATGCCTTTTTCTGTAATAATTTCAATTTCAAAATTCCTTACCATTCCTTCTTTCCGAAGTTCTTTCGCTTTTTCTATAACAATACTTTTATCTTTATCAGAAACAAAAGAATAAAAATTATACCCTACATTATCCTCCACTTCAAATAAAGCTTTACCCGCCTCATTAATATCAATCGTTATATTATTTTCATCAACAATTATTACTGCATCCGAAAAATTTTCGAATAATTCTCTATACTTTTTTTCACTATTAATTATTTCAGATTCTATTTTTTTTACTTCTTTAATATCCCTAGAAACACCCATTAATCCAATATTATTTCCTTTATTATCGATTATATGAGATGCGGACAAATGGGTATTAAACAACTTACCGTTTTTCTTTTTATTTGTTATTTTACCTATAAAATAACCTTTATCATTTATTTGCTTTTTAACATGTTTATATTCTGATTTATCCTTATATAAATCGATAATATTAATTTTTTCAAACTCTTTTTTTGAGTATCCAAATTGATAAGATGCAGAATGGCTTACGTGGGTAATTTTATTGTTTATGTCAGATGCAATAATAATGTCCACCGAGCTATTTATTATAGAGGTTATAAACTCTTTATTTAGCGCTGCATTAGTAGTTTCTTCTTCTACCAAAGTTTTTGGATACTTTATCTCATCTATGCTATCTGAAAAAATTTCTGTTACTATTAATAAATAATCTATAGCATTATATGTTAGTAAAGAAATAGTTGTTTTACCAGTAAACACAACTCCTTTTCTTTTTTTTGCTGGTAAAACAACCGTCCATTTTCCATTCTCTTTAATTTTTTGAAGTACTAATTCTTCAGGATGTAATTTAAATTCATCTGATTTAAAAATGGTAAATGGCTTATCTATTATTTCTTCCTTATCTTCAAAAGAAATACCATGCAATAACATCGCATTATTATTAAAATCAACGATTTTAAAATTATCTTTTTTCACTAATACAACTGAATCTCCATACGAATCGAAAAATATGTTAAAATATTCTTTTATCATTGTGTTTCAAATGCGGGTTTTATTTTATAACCATCAACTTTATATTCAACACCTCTTTTGTACTGTATAGTAAGAATAAGTATTCCTTCTTTATTGTATTTCTTCCATTCACCCTCTTTTTCTCCATTTTCATATTTTCCTTCCCATTTTAACTGACCATTGGGATAATAAAATCTATGTTTATCGATTGGAAGTCCATTAATATATTCTCCTTTAAAATTAATTTGTCCATCATAATAAGTATATGTCCAGACACCATTTTTTAAACCATCTCTAAACTCTCCTTCTTCTTTGTGATCATTTATATTATAAAACCAAGAACCTTCTCGAATACCGTCTACATAATCTCCTTTCGTTATTAAATTTCCAATTGTATCATATTCAAACGATTCTCCATCCTCTTTTCCGTGCCGAAAATATTCCTTTCTACGTAATTGTTTATTGGTATGCCACCATTCCCATTCTCCATGAGGTAATCCATCAATATACAATCCTTTTTGCTCAATCTCTCCACCTATGTAATAATATACCCATAAATCCACTCTTTTTCCATGATTAAATTTACCTATTGCTTTAATTGAACCATCAGTATATAAATACCTCCATTCTCCATCCTCTAAACCCGTAGAATCCAATATTCCCTCAGCTATTTTAAAATTATCTCTATATTGATAAGTATTAATTAATACATCTGTAGAATCGTATTCTCTAAATATACCTTGCTTCATTTCATCGGCATAACCTCCAATTAAGTAAGACCCATTTGATGTAATTTCCTTACTTAATTCAAAAAATTTAATTTCTTTTGCATCTTCATTTAACGCACCATCAATAAACATTTTCATTGTTTTTAAACCTCCTTTATTATTATATTCTCTTACTATTCCATTTAATATACCATGTTTAAAATCACCTTCCCATTTCACCTTTCCATTTTCATAAAATTCTTTCCATATACCATGTTTTTTTACTTCTTCATCAAATCTATTTATTTGTTCTTCACTTCTTAAAAACCCTCCTACATATTCACTTATATTTATAACTCTTCCTATACTATCTAATTCATAACAATAACCATGTTTTTTATCCTGGTTATAAGCATTAATATTTTTTATTTTCCCGGAAGTATAAAATACTTTTTCTTCACCTGATTTTACATTTTTAATATAATTTGATTCACTTTTTATACACCCATACTTATCAAATAATTTAGCCAACCCTTCTTTTTTATTTTTCTCATAATTTATTTCATTTAAAAGAACACCTTTATTATTATAAAACTTCCAAATACTATCTAGTAAAAAATTCTTACGATTACCTTCAGATTTTATTTGCCCATTATCATAATAGGTTTTCCAATAACCTATAGGTTTTCCATCTTTTAGAATTCCTTCACTACTAATACTTCCATTTTGAAAATAAAAAGTGTTATACCCGTTTGGATCAATATCTATTCCTTGGGCAATAATTATATAATTACTTGAAAAAAAGAAATGAACAGTATATAATATAAATAAATAAAAAAGTTTAAAATTAAATATTTTACTATTATTATTAGGCTGTTTATACTGTGTGTAAATTGTATTCAAAAAATTAGGTTTTATATCTTATCAATAGTTAATAACATTTAATTAACATAGTTTATTATACAAATATCTTTGTCATAAAGGTAATTAATATGTTATTAACAAAATGAAAAATAGTTATTATATAAGTAAATGGTTAAAACTTTTATACCATTTTTGTATTGATAACTAAACAAAACCTGTTGATTAATAGTTATAAAAAGGATGTTAACTTATTAGGTTTATACAAAATTAATATCAATAAACAATTAATTTTTGTAAACCTAATAAAGTTTATATATAGTAGTTAACAGGTTACTAACAGGTTGTTAATAGTCTGAACCCAAGGTAAAGATAAACTAAATATAGTATTATGAATATAGCAATTGGTGCTGATCATGCAGGTTATGAATTAAAAAGTGTAATTATAGCTTTTTTAACAGAAAAAGGACATCAGGTTGAGGATTTTGGGTGTTATTCAGAAGAGAGTATAGACTATCCAGATTATGCACACCCAGTATGTGATAGCATTGAAAAAAAGAGTAATGAATTTGGGGTATTAATTTGTGGAAGCGGTAATGGAATAAGTATGGCCGCAAACAAACATTCTGGCATTAGAGCCGCCTTAAGTTGGAAACCAGAAATTGCCGAACTTGGAAGACTACATAACAATGCTAATATAGTTTCAATTCCTGCTCGCTTTGTTAGCGAGGAAACAGCCTTGAAGATAGTGGAAGCTTTCTTTAGCACTGAATTTGAAGGGGGAAGACACCAAACAAGAGTGGATAAAATAGCTTGTAGATAAAATGAAATATATAATAACATTACTATTATTTACGACTATTAGCTGTACACTAACAAAAAGAAACAGCAAAGTAACCGATGTAAAACTGGAAGCACTAACAGATAGTGTTGCAGATATATATGCCTCTTCTATTTTAAAAGAAGATTTAAATAAACACCTTTCTATACTTGCATCTGATGAGTATGAAGGTAGAGAAACAGCAAAACCTGGTCAAAAAAAAGCAGCAAAATACATTTCTGATCAGTTTCGAAAATTTGGAGTGAATGAAGGAGTTAGCGGTTCTTATCTACAAACATTTGAAGTTGATGTTAAAAATGCCTCAAATGTATTTATTGAGGTGAATAATAATAGCTGGCAATTAGGTAAGGATTTTTATTATGTTGGGAACCTTAAAGACATAGAGTTAAGTAATATTGGATTAATAGATGCAGGCTATGGAGTTGAAGAAGGAGAGTATTCGGACTATTCTAACGTAAACGTTAAAGGAAAGTTTATAATTGTTCGAAATGGGGCACCGCCCACCACTGTATTTGAAAATGATTGGTATAGTTGGAGACGGAAAGTTAAACTTGCAGAAGAAAAGGGAGCGGTTGGAATAATTACCATTAAGGATAAGGATGATTTTAAGTATGGAGCAGAAACAACGGAAGGGTTTATTCAGAACCCGAGTATGCAAATGCACAATCCAGGTAGACGAAAAGCAGATTTAATGCCTAATATTTATATTTCAGACAGTACTTCAAAGGAGCTTTTATTAGCTATTGACTCTGTACTAATAACAATTAAGGTTGACATAAAGGAAACACTTACCTCTGATAACGTTTTGGGCTATATTGAGGGAACAGATTTAAAAGACGAGCTAGTAATAATTACCGCACATTATGATCACTTAGGATACGATAATGGAGAGGTGTGTAATGGTGCTGATGATGATGGTTCAGGAACAGTTAGTGTAATTGAACTGGCAGAGGCATTTCAAAAAGCTAAAGATGATGGTAAGGGACCGCGAAGAAGTATATTGTTTATGACTGTTTCAGGAGAAGAAAAGGGGTTATGGGGGTCTAGCTATTATACTGAAAATCCTGTATATAATTTAGAGAATACTGTTGTTAATTTAAATATTGATATGATTGGAAGGCGAGACGATGAGCACGACTATGATAATTATATTTACTTAATAGGAGCTGATAGAATCAGCATGGACTTACACTTGATTAGCGAAAAAGTGAATGAAAAATATATCAATTACGATATAGATTATACCTACAATGAGCGAACAGATCCTAATCAGTTCTACTACCGTTCGGACCATTATAATTTTGCTAAAAAGGGAATTCCGGTCATTTTTTATTTTAGTGGGGTTCATGAAGATTATCATAAACCAACTGATGATGTCGATAAAATTGATTTTAATAAGGTTCAAAAAACAGCACGAATGGTTTTTTATACCGCTTGGGAAATTGCCAACAGAGGTCAGCGATTAAGAATGAATGGAATAGATTAAAAATGGAAAGAGTTGTATTGGTAGATGAAAACGACACTCCATTAGGAACAATGGAAAAAATGGAAGCCCATGAGAAAGGAGTGCTTCACCGAGCGTTTTCGGTTTTTATTTTTAACCAAAAAGGTGAAATGTTGTTACAGCAGCGCGCATTTTCAAAATATCATTCAGGAGGGTTGTGGACAAATACGTGTTGTAGTCACCCAAGGGAAAATGAGTTAACAATTGATGCGGCTCATAGAAGGCTTCAAGAAGAAATGGGTTTTGACTGTGAGATAAAAAAGGTATTTGATTTTATCTACAAAAAAGAATTAGACCAAGGGTTGACTGAGCACGAGTTGGACCATGTTTTTATTGGAGAATTCGAAGGAGAGGTTTGCTTTAATAAAGAAGAGGTTAACGCATATGTTTACACCCCTGTTCAAGATGTTTTAAAGGAAGTTAATCAAAGACCTGAAAAATATACAGAATGGTTTAAAATCTGCTTAAACGAAGTGGTTAAGAGGATATTATAAACGAGGCTTTTCAAAAAGAACAGAAAAACCATCACCAAACATTTCCAACACAATAAGCGTGTTACCCCACCTGTATGATGTGGATAAAGGAACGGTGGCAACTTCTGATGGTTCTCCATATAATTTAGTAATTATAGATTTTACGGTTTTTACATCTGTCAAAAATTCATTAGATATTGTATCAGAATACATGTAATCGAAATAAACCCCAGATAAATTTTCTCCTTCAAACAAAAATGAACCACTTAGTAATACATTTTCATTATAAGTTTCATTAAAAGCTAGAGTATTTGACTTACTTTTAAAACCAACCTTAAAAAGGTTTTGTACATCAGTCATTATTGACAACCCCAGCTTCAGAGAATCACTATACTCATGTTGAATTAACTTTTCAGTTAATTCAAGGTGTTTTGGTAATACCACTAATACCTCTATTGGTTTTTCCGTTGTTTGATTTTTTCTAATTGTAAAAGTAAACCCGTTATTAAATAATTCGTAATCAATTATGTTGTTATTAGAGACCCACGAATACGTTATCATCGAGCCACTATTGTGTATTGAATTACAATCACCGAACTTGGATTGAACGAGGCCTAAAACAGCTTGAGCATCTATTTCTAAACTTAAATCTAAGGAATCATAATAAAAATCGTAGTGGACGGTATTTATAACACCATTATTACACTTATAAATCTTTTTAAAAGCTATACTTCCAAACGCCAGTTCAGTTCGATATGTATTTGTTATATGCTCTAAACCTTGAGAAATAATATATGATTCTATATCTGTGCTGTCTATTACTAAAAGGTTGTTTTTAATATGTAATAGAAGTTCTTCTGTTTCTTCAAGCACTTGTTCAATTGCAGTTGGACCAGTTTCTGATAAAGATGCAACTTTGTTGTTGTCCTCTGAACAACTTAAGGCCAACCCAATAAAAAGGACTATTATCCAAATATTTCTTAAAAACATAATCAATAACCTTATTTAAATTCAAGATACAATGAATCAACATTTATTTTTACTCCTCCAACAATTGTATCTGCCTTGTCCCCTTCGTTGTTTATAAGCATTGACCCACTATCTATTAGGTTTTTATAGTTAATAACACCCCCTATAGTATTTGTAACAATAATTTTAGCAGGGCCAAATTCAGGCTTCTTCTGAAAAACAACAAGCCCATAACCAACATTTTGGAGTAAAACAGAGCTTACAATTACCGTAGACAAATCCTTTGATGCAATAGCAGTTTTTGCCTTATTTATTTTTGTGTAATCTACTTTTACTAAAGAATTTTCTCCTCCAGATATACCCTTATCTCCTGAATTAGTAATAGTGCATCCTTTTATATCAATAACACTTCCTGATAAATCAATACAGTCATTACCGGTGTTTTTGAATGTTGAGGTTAAAATTGTACCGGAACAAAAGTCAGAATCCAGCCCATCGGAGTAGGTGTTTTGAACATAAGAATTAGAAAAAGTAAAATTAGATTGAACGAGGTTTATTGCATCTTCACACAAATTGTCTTCAAAGGTGCAATTCTCAATAATTACATTGCTTTGATAAAACGTAACAGCGCCTGTTAAATACCACCCATACTTATGTAATGTGTTTAAATTTTTAAATGTTACATGCTGTAATAGCGAATTGCCATAATTGTCAATTACTGTAAGTCCTTGTCCAGTGCTATCTGATGAGTGAATAGATACTTGATCAGACGCCGTTCCTTCGGCATAAACGGGAGAGTAGCTAACAATAGCGGCATTGTTGATAAGGTCTATTTCGCTTCCAGGCTCTATAACAAAAGTCCAGCCCTTAGGGACAATAAGGTCGTTTGATACAATATGTTTCCCTTTTTTTATTACTACCAGTTTAGCTACAGGGTTTATGTTTACTAACGAGTGTTCAATGAATTTCTTATTATTTAAATTTTCGACAGGGTCGATTAACTTTTTATTAACCGCCCACTTACTAATCGACAACCAAAGAGTGTCAATCCTATTTTCAGCTATGAAAAAGATAGTTTTTGCAGACCTAGGAAGATTGAGAGTGTGAGGTGTTTTATTTTGGTTTAAAGGTTTAATGTTTATAGGTGAACCCATTATTACTATAGAGTCTTTGTTTTGTTTTAAACCATAACCAATAATGGTTACAGAAGTGGAGTGGAAATTTTTTAATTGAACAAGGTTTGATATAGTGTCTTGATAAGGGCTTGAATATGCTTTTAATCCGGTATAGTAGTAATATGTTTGAGTGTTTTTAAAATCTTCAAAACCGTAGTCTTGCAGCTCATATTTCAAGTTTGAGTTTATGAATTCAGGAAGGGCTTTTTGTATGCTTTTTATATTGCTATAGTAAAAGGCTTTATTAAATCTGGAGTCAGGGTATTCAGTAGATAAAAGATTACCAATTGAGTTTAAAGAGGAGTCCAGCTCGAGAAAAATGTCATTGAGGTAATTAGTTTCAGAATACTCTTTTAGGTAAAACGTATACAGCGATTTAAAAGAAGGGTTGTTAAAAAGGTTGTAATGGATATAACTAAAATCTGGGAATAAAACCTTGCTTTTACTATATCCAAAAATAGGTTGATTAGCGCTCATTTCCACCTTTTCAGGATAGCAATCATAAGCTATTGGTTCTAGTTTTCGAGACACCGGGTTGTAATAAAACCGTAAGTTGTGCCAAATTAATGCATGGTCGGTATTCGCTAGATCTGTAAGTGCGTAGAATTTAGCCATTTTATCAAGGTCGAATATTTCTTCAATATTTTTGTCAAATGACTTGTAGCGAAGCAACAAACTTTGCGCGGTTTTGAAATGTTGTTTTAATACAGGGTTTTTCATTGTCCTGTTCTTTTTAAAAGGAATTACTTCGGCAGCTGCAAAATAAGGTAAAGAATGGTATCCATCTGGATCCCCTATCCTGGTTTCCCAAACACCTTCTTCGTTAAACTTTAATATAGGGCCCTCTCTCCTACCTTTGGCTTCCACCAACTGCTTGTCGAAATGTTCTTCAAGTGCATAAACCCCCATAAACCGTCCATTTATCACGATCGGAACAAACTCATATCGAGTGGTTAAAACTCCTTCTCGTAAATACACTTGATGCATAAACCATTCGTGCAAAAATGAACGGGTATGAGGACTTTGAATAGAGAAACTCTTAAGGCCTAGAAAGGCGTTTTCGGCAGTTACCTTTATTCTAAAAGACCATTTATCACCTTTTAAATGGTCGACCCAATCACCTTTTAACCTTAGCTTAACAGGTGTTTCTTTGCCTTTGTAGTTTATAGTTGCCCGCACATACTTTTTTAAGCTTTTATCAATAACCCCATTCTCTAACGCTATATTTCGATATAACTCAAGTTGTTGATAGGCATCATCATCTATTCTAATCTCAATACAGCCTTCGGTATTTGGCACAAGGACATCTTCCTTCTTGGTTGAGCAAGAGAGAAAAAAAAGCAGAACGATAATAAATCCAGTTGTTTTCACTAACAGCGCAAATGGGTGCAATATTGAGGTCAAAAAAAAAGCTTTCCGATAAACCGGAAAGCTTTTTTTCTTTTAAAAAGGAATACTAGTGTGCAGCATGCTCTTCTTCTCCTTCGGCATGATCGTGATCACCTTCAGCAGCCTCTTCAGTTGCTTCTCCTTCTGCAGCTTTTTCACCACAAGAAATTGTTGTCATAGAAAAGAATCCAGCAACAGCTAATAACATAAAAAACTTTTTCATTTTGATTTTTTTAATTTGTTTATACTTGAATAACAAAAGTAAAAACATTTCTGTAACTAGCAAGTTTTTGAGGTAAAATCATTCTTTTTCGGAGCTTTAATCAAAAAACACATAAGAAAACTTTGTTATTGTAATAAAACTTGAAGCAACATCTTGAACAAGAAGGGCCTTCATTAAAAGTGTTGATTTATCATAAATCACTTCTTTATGTGTTTTTAACTCCTCGTTTCTGTACTCATCGATTACTTCTAGGTTCCCAAGTTGGTCATAATCATATACAAACCTTGAATAAGCATCTTTCGACATATCTTTTTGTATTGTCATTTCAGAAACTTTCATTAAATCATTGTATTTGTAAGTGGTTTCAGCTTTTTTATGATTTACAATTAATTTTTTCACCACTTTAACCAAGAGCTTGTTTTCGTCATATATATAGTGCTCCTTTTGATAAATCCCCCCGTGGTTGTTAAGGACATTTTTCTGTATAAATGAGTCATTTTTTACGTAGGAATAAGTTTCGTTTACAATAGCATATTGTTTCTTTAGTTTAAAATTGTTTTTATTCTTTGTTGCGTTTTCATCTCTGCAGTATGTCTTACGCACCACGTCGCCTTTGTTATTATAATGGTAGTTATAAGAAAAGAATCCATAACTATCACTCATTCTTTTTGTGGTGATATTTTTCTTTTCATCATAATGGTAGGTTATTATTGAACTGTCTTTTTTCTTCCCCCTATAAAACGAGTCGAATTGTTTTATAAGATTCCCAGCGTCGTCAAACAAGAACTTTACTATAAGCCCTTTACTTTTTATAACCTGTAAATCTGCTTTTGTAGAAACCAACCCTGTTATGCTTTTTATCTTGTTATTGTGGATGAACTCAGCATAAAAAAAAGGTTCTCCAGAAAACACAGCACACCTCCTATTATCTAGCAGTTGAGCCGAAAAACAGGTCGGAAGAATTAATATTAAAAAGAAGAGGTGCATTGTGCTTGATTAAAATCTTTTATTGAAAACAAAAGTAATTGAATTTATTAATTGACCTATTTATATAAATCTACTACGGACTTAGCAATTTCATGTATTTCATCCCTTAATTCTTTCGGTTCAATTACCTTAACGTCTTTACCAAAACCTAAAATTTGCATTTTTAATTCATATGTAGGAAGAAGAAAATATGAAAATAAATGCATATTGTTTTTCTCCCCTAAATACTCTTGCGACATATGTAGGGGTTGAGAAAGAATATATTTTGACAACAACACACCTGCTTCGATAATTATTTTACACGGACTTCCATGGTCCGACGTAATCCCAATAGAGTATTTAAAAAACCTGTCAGGACTAAAAGAGTCATCCTTCTTATACGTGTCCGACAACACTAAGAGGTTGGTCACCCTATCCAAGCCAAAGGTAATCACCCTATCTTTAAGTTCGCTTTTGCCAACAAGGTACCATCTGTTTCTATATTCTTTCAATAAATATGGATGTATTCTTCTTGTTTTAGCGACTTCACTTGAAAACCCTTTGTGCTCAAATTGGACTTTTTTCTTTTTTTTAATTGCGGTTAAAAGAGGCTCTAAAAACTCACTTCCTCCTACTCGCTCAACAGTTTCGAACTGCACGTATTCTTCGATTGCTGTGTCTTGAACATTTGTAGAGATATTTACGCGATCAATAATTTTATCTATAGCAAATTCGAATTGACTAAATATTTCAGTATTTTTAAATTGAGAAAGAAGGTTTGTTGCAATTTTAATTGCTTCAATATCCTTTTCTGTTAAAGGAACCTCGTCTATTGAATATTCCTTATCTTCATAGTAATAGCCTCTTTCTTGTTTACTATATTTTATTGGAGCATCATGCTCTATTCGCATAGCAAACAAGTCCTTCTCAACAGTAGAGTCACAAATATTTCCGCCTAAAGTTGTTCCAAACAACTCTTCTTCACAAGCTGATCGTAAAGCTTCTTTTGAAGGGTAAGGGTTGTATTCGTTTCTTAAGCTCCTGTCGATTACCCTATAACGAGCTAAAGCGTTTTTAATTACCGGCATAAAATTGATTTGAAAACCAAATATACAAAAACAGGAGTTTATTCACTCAATAAGCTTTCAACTAAGACATTCACTTCAGACACGTATTTAGCATAATAGTCTCCTGTTCCAGGACCATAAAAACCAGTATGAATTTTTCTAATTTCGCCTTTTTTACCTATAAATATTGTCGTTGGAAATGAAGAAACTTCACTAAGGACCGGAAGCGCCTTCTGCGCTTCTTTTTTGCTTGCGCTTCCTGCGATTAAAAACTCATAACTAGATTGGAAATGTGACTTTAAATCTTTTACTCTTGCGATTTTATCACTTAATTCTTCTGGCACCTCAAAAGCAAGGCCTATTATTTCCAATCCCCTATGTTGATATTGGTTGTGAAGAGCTGTAAAAAACCTTGTTTCATCCACGCAGTTGGGACACCATGACCCTAAGATCTGAATTATTACAACCTTATCATCGTAATACTTACTTGGGTAAGAAACATTTTTTCCGTCAATACCAGGAAACGTAAACTCAAGTTTTTTTTCTTTCACTTGATTCGTTAGTGAATAAGGATTGGCTAGTGTGAATAATTCATTTTTAGAAGAAATCCAAGGCTCGCTCCAGTGTGATCCAGAATAAAAGCACCCATTAATAACGCCGTCAAATAACCTTCCTTCAAATAAGAAAGCATGTGACCCATCAAAACAAGACAACAAAATAGAGTCATTACTTATATTTCCTTGCAAAAACCTATAGTCTCCAGTTTGTGTTATAAAGGTGCCGGCAACATATTGCTGGTCTTGATCAAACGCGGCAATGGCCTTGTACTCCTCATCACTTCCTTGGCTAAAAGTTGTTTCCCATTCCCCGTCATATATTTTGTAGTTGTTGTTTTGAGAAATGTCAAACCTGTTTTTTATTCCCGCTTTATTTAGTCGAGCGGTAAAAGGTAATTTGTAGTTTTTTTTAGCATTATTATACCAATACCCAGCGAGGCCGTTCGTTGTTTTTGTAAAATGAAACTCTGAATCGAAAACAGGCATTTTAATAAGTATGGAGTCACCATAGTTATTTATTATAGCCCCAATTCTTTCTTCAGAATTAATAATAAAAACAGAGTCTTGAATTACCTCAAAATTAAACGGTATTTTTTTGTTTTTCTTAATGTCTAGTTGTCCAATCCATTGACCCTGTCCTATTAGGAAATGATCATGTTTGTCGGGGTTAAGTTTTTCACATCCATTAAAATGTGCGTGAGTTTGTTCTTCCTCAGAACACGAAAGCATCAATAGCAGACAGAAAAACAAGGTATAGAATTTATTCATAATGACTACCCAAGATTTGGCAATTGCCAAAAGTAGTAATTATTATATAAATCTTTTAATGTTGGGGAGTTTCTGCTTTTAAATAAGCATATTTACACGAGAATATTTATAAAAAAAGCGTGAATGCAACCTTTTTTTATAGAATGATGTCTATGATACTAGATAAGCGAAATATGTCTGAGGAACAAATGATTAAGGGGTGTTTGGAAAACAACCCTCTTGCTCAAAGAGCCTTGTACAATAAGCTTGGCCCTAGGATGATGGGTGTGTGTCTTCGGTACATGACGAATACCGAAGAAGCACAAGATGTGTTGCAAGATGGGTTTATAAAGGTCTTTGATAAATTGGGAGCGTATTCAGGAGCAGGATCATTCGAAGGGTGGGTGCGAAGAATATTTGTTAATACCGCTTTAGACGCTATTCGAAAGAATAAACACTTAAAGCACCAGGCGCAAATTGATGACGTGGCTTTTGCTTTAAAGTCTAACGATTTTATTTTTGAAACACTTGTCGCTGAAGACTTAATGAAAGTTTTACAAGAACTACCCTTGGGCTACAAAACAGTGTTTAATTTGTATGCAATTGAAGGTTATTCACACAAGGAAATAGCAAAAAAAATGAACGTTACTGTTAGTACTTCAAAATCCCAATTTTCTAGAGCAAAAGCAATGTTGCGTGAAAAAATATCAGAAATAGAGTAAGAATGAGTCTTGGAAACAACATAGAAGAACTATTTAAGTCGAAGCTAGAAGACTTTGAGTCACCGGTTAATGATGCTATGTGGACAAACATTTCCAGCTCCGTTAGCTCTGCTAGTGCGTCAACGGCTAGCTCTACACCACTTATTAGTAAATTGTTTTCTACTACAGGAATTGCTGTCGGCACAGGAGTGCTATGTACAATTGCTACAGTGCTGGTTATGTCTTCTGGAAACAGTAAACTAGAGCCAAGAAAAAAAAATGATGTTGTAGTTTCTATTGAAATAGCTGATGAAATGAATCAACAAGTTACGAATGACGATGAGCTTGCTGTAAGTAATATTTTAAACAATGTGCCAGTTGATTCTAATGATCCGTCAGTGAAAGAGAAAAAAATCGAAACGTTTATAGTTATCCCCTCAAACAACAGCAATATTAACAATTCCGAAACTGCACCCAGCTCTATAATTAACTCTTTCTTAACACCTAAAAGTAGAATAAAACATACTGAGCCAGTACAAGAACACGAGTTGAAAAACAAGACTGTTGAAGAAAAGGAAATTACTATAATTCAAACACAAGAAGACGAACTAATTGCAACAATTATTGCTTCCCCTGTTGGTGGGTATGCTCCACTAGATGTTTATTTTTCCAATCCAGCGACACGCGGAAGTGTTCTCTGGAATTTTGGAGACGGAACATCTAGTGAAGATTTTAGCCCTTCTCACACTTTTAATGAGTATGGAGCCTATACTATCGAACTAATAGTAACTGATGCAAACGGTGAAGAGAAAAAGGACTACCGTGTTATTGAAGTCGAGGCTAATAGCGCTATTACTGTTTTACCAAATGTATTTACACCTAATGGAGACGGTATAAACGATTTCTGTGCAGTTAAAGGGAAAAACCTAGCGACGTTCCAAATGAAAGTGTTTAATCGCTCAGGTCAGGTAATATTTGAATCTCAATCAATTGATAATTCCTGGGATGGGAAGAATAAATTCGGAGAGAATATTCCTACAGGAACATATTTCTACTTAATAAGTGCCCGTGGAATTGACGGAAAGATATATGAGCATACTGGCCCAATTACGTTAAGCAGATAGGTAAGCAGATACTCAACCTATACAAAAATAAATTAATCGTTTAGCGCCTCAGCTCCCCCTACAATTTCTAAAATTTCATTGGTTATAGCAGTTTGCCTAGCTTTATTGTAAAACAACTGTAGATCTTTTTTAAGGTCCGTCGCGTTGTCGGTTGCTTTGTGCATGGCGGTCATTCTAGCTCCATGTTCAGAGGCAAAGGAGTCAAGCATTGCTTTATATAATTGGGTTTTTAACGAATTTGGAATTAAATTATTTACAATTTCCGCTTTTGACGGTTCAAAAATGTAATCAGTAGAGCTAGTTTTTTCGTCTTGTTTTACAGGAATAATTGGCAAGAACTGTTCTGTAGTAACAATTTGAACTCCTGCATTTTTGAATGCATTGTAAACAATAATAATCTTGTCCAAATCTCCTTCTGCAAATCGATCCATTAAGTTTTGTGCAACTTCAGAAATACCTTCAAATGATAAATTATTCCAAAGCGCTTCAGTATTACTAGGTAACAACGTTCCTTTTATTACAAAATCAGTATTCTTGATAGCGTCAGCCATCTTCTTTCCAATAGGAAGAATGTTGACGTTACTGTTTTTGTGTTCTGCAGCAATAAGTTTCACCTTTTTTGCAACATTATTATTAAAACCACCACAAAGCCCACGGTTAGAGTTAATTCCAACAATAAGAACATTTTTTAAATCACGTTCTTGAGTGTACGCATTGTCACTTGTATCCAAGGAAGAAGTTAAATTCCCTAGAATCTCCTGTAATTTTTGAGCATATGGACGCATTTGTGTAATTGCGTCTTGTGCACGTTTCAGTTTTGCAGCCGATACCATTTTCATGGCAGAGGTAATTTGCATTGTTGAGTTTACAGAAGTTATTCTATTTCGTATTTCTTTTAAGTTCGCCATCTGAAACTAAAATTCAATATTATGCTTCTATCTTATATTTTGCGGATAAATCAGCTGCAACGTTTTCAATTGTTGATGCAGCACTATCTTTTATCTTTCCTGATTTTAAATCGGCCAACACATCAGCATGACTTGTTCTCATAAAGCTTAAAAATTCTTCTTCAAAATCTTTAATCTTTTTAACAGGAACATCATTCATTAAACCTTTAGAGCCACAATAAATAATTGCAACTTGTTGTTCAACTGGAACTGGAGAACCCTCACCCTGTTTAAGGATCTCAACATTCCGCTCACCTTTTGAAAGAACCGCCATGGTTGCGGCATCTAAATCAGAACCGAATTTAGCAAATGCTTCAAGTTCTCTGTATTGCGCTTGATCTAATTTTAATGTACCTGCAATTTTTTTCATTGACTTAATCTGCGCGTTTCCACCTACACGTGACACAGAAATACCTACGTTAATAGCTGGGCGAACACCTGAATTAAACAAGTTAGCCTCTAAGAAAATTTGTCCATCTGTAATAGAAATTACGTTAGTTGGAATATAAGCAGAAACATCACCTGCTTGCGTTTCGATAATTGGCAGCGCAGTTAACGAACCGCCACCTTTAACCAGGTGTTTGATTGAGTCTGGCAAGTCATTCATTTGCGCAGCAATTGTGTCGGAAGAGTTTATTTTCGCAGCTCTTTCTAATAGTCTCGAGTGTAGGTAAAATACATCTCCAGGATACGCCTCACGTCCCGGTGGTCTTCTAAGCAATAAAGAAACCTCACGGTAGGCCACAGCTTGCTTAGATAAATCATCATAAACAATCAATGCGGGCTCTCCAGTATCTCTAAAAAACTCCCCAATCGCCGCACCCGTGAAAGGAGCGTAAAATTGCATCGGTGCCGGATCAGATGCGTTTGCAGCAACAACAACCGTATAATCCATTGCTCCAGCAGCTTCTAATTTGTTCACAATTCCAGCAACAGTAGACCCTTTTTGACCTATTGCAACATAGATACAAAAAACAGGCTCTCCCCTATCATAAAATTCTTTTTGATTAATAATTGTATCAAGACAAACTGTAGTTTTTCCAGTTTGTCTATCTCCAATTACAAGCTCTCTTTGCCCTCTTCCTACAGGGATCATTGAGTCGATCGCTTTAATTCCTGACTGTAATGGTTCGGTAACTGGCTGGCGATAAATAACACCAGGAGCTTTACGCTCGATAGGCATTTGGTATAAGTCACCTTCAATCGGTCCTTTTCCATCAATTGGGCTGCCCAGAGTATCAACAACACGGCCAAGCATTCCTTTTCCAACTTGAACAGAAGCGATTTTCCCTGTACGTTTTACAGTATCTCCTTCCTTTAAACTGTTTGACGAGCCTAAAAGTACCGCACCCACATTATCTTCCTCAAGGTTTAAAGCAATTCCTTGCAACCCCCCTTCAAACTCAATTAACTCACCATATTGTACAGCTGAAAGGCCATAAATACGTGCAATACCATCTCCTACTTGAAGTATAGTACCTACTTCTTCTAATTCCGCCTCAGTTTTAAAGCTTGAAAGCTGTTCTCTCAATATTGCTGAAACTTCAGCTGGTTTAATTCCTGCCATTTTCTTAAAATTTATCTAAATTAAAAATCTGCTATGTATGGGTTTTTGCTAAAATTTTGCTTCAAGTCATCTAACCTTCTGCTTATACTAGCGTCTATTTGTTTATCGTCCACTCTTACAATAAAACCCCCAATAATTTCGGGGTTAATTTTTTCAATAATCTCTGCATTAGAGCTTTCGGTCGTAGTAAGTAGTTGAAGTATTTGTTTCTTTTGATCAGCGGTCAGCTTAACGGCTGATGTAATTTCCGTGACTACTATTTTCTTAATTACTTTATATTGACGAACAAATGCTTTAGCAATGTCCCCAATTAACGCCTCTCTATTCCTAGAAGAAATAAGTAATAAGAATTGTTTGGTTAGTTTAGTTGTGTTTTTACCAAAAATAGTGGTCAAAATCTCTTGCTTTTTATCTGTTTTCACTACAGGACTTTTAAGCAAAACATCTAAATCTTTACTATGTTCAATTGTTTCAGAAATTAAAACCATATCGTTATATATAACGTCAAGTTCGTTTTTCTCAATTGATAATGCTATTAAAGACTTAGCGTATCTATTTCCTGCTAATGATTCTCTCATTTTAGTTAAGGTTTATTTCTTTAACTAATCCATCTACTAATGCCTTTTGCTTTTCGTCAGTTGAAAGCTTTTCTTTAACGATTTTTTCAGCAATCTCAATTGACAATGCAGCAACTTGATTTTTAATTTCAGTAACTGCAGCCATTTTTTCATTTATTATCACCTCTCTTGCTGACTCAACAATTCTTTCACCCTCTTCTTTAGCCGAGTTCTTAGCTTCGGCAACAATTTTATCTTTTATCTCACGCGCTTCTTTAAGTAAAGCGTCTCTTTCAACTAAAGCCTCTTTTCTTAAGTCTTCGTTTTGAGATTTTAACGCAGCCATTTCTTCTCTAGCTTTTTCAGACGCCTCTAAAGCAGTCTCAATTTTCGTTTCACGCTCTTTCACGGACTTTAAAATCGGTTTCCACGCGAATTTTCCAAGAAGAAATAATAATATGATAAAGACTAAAGAAGTCCAAAAAATTAATCCAATACTAGGTATAACTAAATCCATGTTTTATTTTTTTATTCTATAAACTAAAATAATAATTAGGAGAAAAACAGGCAATCCCTGAATTTCTCCTAAAGTTGTTTTACGCTTGTAACATGGCAACCACCACACCAAATAACGCAACACCCTCAACTAATGCAGCAGCGATAATCATCGTTGTCTGAATTTTGTTGTAAGCTTCTGGTTGACGTGCAATAGCTTCTACTGCGCTTCCACCAATTTTACCAATTCCGATTCCTGCTCCAACCGCTGCTAAACCAGCTCCAATTGCTGCAATACCACCGTGAAATGCAAGTTCCATTCCTTCGTTCATAACTGTTATTATTTATTGTTTATTTATTTGCTAATTAATGTGCTTCTTCTACCGCTGTTCCAATGAACAATGCAGAGAGCATGGTAAATATATATGCCTGTAAAAAGGCTACTAGTAATTCTAAAGTCGAGATAAATAAGGCCATTGGAACTGATAATCCAGACCACGCAATGCTTTCTTTTACGAAAATAATCGATATTAAGGAGATAACGATAATGTGCCCTGCAGTCATGTTTGCAAACAAACGAATTAACAACGCAGCAGGCTTAATAAAGATTCCTGCAATTTCAATAGGTACTAAAATTGGATACAAAGCTAATGGAACTCCTGGAGGCATAAATATGTGTTTCCAGAACGGTCTCTTAGAGAAGATCAATTGAATGATTAGAGTAAACATTGCTAATGTGATTGTAACGGAAATATTTCCAGTTAAATTTGGGCTCCCAATCCAAGGAATAAGTCCCAATAAGTTTCCTATAAGGATAAAGAAAAAGACTGTAAGTAGGTAAGGCATAAACTTATCTTTCTTGCTTCCAATGTTTGGTTCAGCGATGTCATCTCTTACAAACAACACTAGCGGCTCCATCCATGAAACAATTCCCTTAGGAGCAACCGCTCCATTCTTTTTGTAAAACCTTGCGACTTTAAAAAAGACAAAGAACAATAAGAAAGCTACTAGAAACATTGTGAAAACAGCCTTTGTTATGGAAAAATCTAAAGGCTGAATAGCATTAACAACATCTTTCCCTTCAAATATAATATGAGACTCCCCGGCGTTTAATTGATATATTTTTTCATGGTACTTTACAAAGCTTAATCCTTTTCTTTCTACTTTATGGTGACCTTCGTTGTCATGGTGAAAAGCAGAAGACAAAAAAGAAACAAGACCTTTTTCAGTCCAAAGAATAATGGGAAGGGGCAAAGTAATAGAAGAGGCACCTTCTCCAGCAATGTGAACTTCATGGGCATCTAATACATGATCGAAAGCAAATGCAACTGGATCGAAGTCGGACTTCTCATTTTCTTCAGTTATTACGGGATCATTCACATGACCTTGGTTGGCTTTCAGGTTTGTATTAAATAGGAAAATCATTCCTAATAATACTGCCAGTTTAATTGTAGTTTTTTGATGCATTTCCAATCTAAAATCAGTCTAAGGTTACAAAAATCGGTGCAAAGATAATGTTTGTTTTTAACTACACAACCATTATTTCTTTTTTATAGGGAGAATTAATAAAAATCAGGTTTACACCCCTAAATAAGTTAATTATAACACTGTTTTATACGAGTGCGCAATCACCTTTTTTCAAACGTATAGTAAACATCCAATTCTCGACTATAAAAATTTATTACTTTTGAAGTCTATTGAAAAACATGCAAGAGAATTCACCCGTATCTGATAAACCTGATGTTGCAGAGCCAAAAGCTCCGAAAAAACAGCTTAAAAGATGGTCTAAATGGACAATAATAGCGCTTTTATGGTTAGTTCCTTCATTATTGGCTTTGTCAGCTTATTGGAAATTGGCCCCCGATGAGAGAACTCTTCCTGGCTTCGAGGAGCTTGAAAATCCACGAAGCAATTTAGCCTCTAGAGTATATTCAGCAGACGGAGTTGAATTAGGGAAGTACTATAAAGAAAATAGGACAAATGCGAAATATAAGGAGTTGTCGCCTTGGCTTGTAAAAGCCTTGGTGGCAACGGAAGACGAACGGTACTATAGCCATTCTGGGATTGACGCGAGAGGAATAGGAAGGGCAGTTTACAAGGGTCTTATAGGTGAAAATGGAGGTGGAGCAAGTACCATTTCTCAACAATTAGCTAAAATGTTATTTACTGAGGTTGCAAAAGACTGGTGGGAGAGACTTAGACAGAAAATTGCCGAAAATATTTTAGCTGTTCGATTGGAAAAAAATTATACTAAAGAAGAGATTATTACAATGTACTTTAATAAGTTTGACTTTCTAAACAATGCAGTTGGTGTAAATTCAGCTTCCCAGGTTTATTTTAGTAAAACACCCAAGGACTTGGAGCTTCATGAAGCTGCGATGCTTGTCGGGATGGCTAAAAACCCCTCCTTATTCAACCCACTAAGAAGGGAGGAGAAGGTAATAAAACGACGAGAAGTGGTTTTAAAGCAAATGCTTAAAGCTAACTACATTTCACAATTGGTATATGACTCGGTACGAGTATTGCCATTAGGTTTAAATTATACACGAGTAGATCATAAAAGCGGGCTTGCCCCCTACTTTAGAGAGTCTCTGAGAAGAGAGGTTTCAAAAACCCTAAAGGAACACGTTCATTATAAAACAATCTTTAGGTTTGGTGCGATTGACGAAAACGGAGACAACCTTTATAATCAGAAGTGGTATTATGCCAACAATGATTTGGA